>ENA-OZGU01000061-OZGU01000061.1-human-gut-metagenome-genome-assembly--contig:-NODE-61-length-92114-cov-20.461736_pt1 | contig 92114 bp, 67 predicted proteins | sample MGYA00244662_ERZ653670 | MGnify/ENA primary metagenome ERZ653670 (study PRJEB26926, sample SAMN06165224) | human gut metagenome | biome: ENVO:00009003; feature: ENVO:2100002; material: ENVO:00002003...
CGAGATCGCTCAGTGTCTCGTGGGCTCGGAGATGTGTATAAGAGACAGATTTTGATATGTGTGACCATTTGGAATATTGTATTTATGATTTCGCGAATGCGTATTATTATCATGGATAAAAATGGATGCACAGTAAAGTTGCTTTTGTGGAAAAAAACATATAAGTGGGAAGATTTAGAAATCATTCGTGAAGATTGCTGGAACAGTGGAAGACTGCATTTAAAAGGAATTGTTTTTTCAAGTAGGAGAATGGGAAAAAATGGAAAGGTTTATTCAACTAAGAAAATTTTTCAATCATTACAATTTCTGAATTGCTTTTTTATTATATTTGATGATGAAGATGTGGAAAGAATATATGCATTGAAGAAAAAGCTGGGAAAAGTTCCCGAATTTAAGAAGACTTCTGAAAATATACTTACCCAGTTGAAGGACTGGGGAGTAAAAGTTGAAAAAGGAGAAAATTTAAAAAAAGAAGAAAAACAAAAGTTTTATGATGAAATGGTTCGTATAAAAAAAGAACAAAAGAAGAATAAATGATGAATCAGAGAACGGTTGGCATTCCCCACCGACCGTTCTTTTTGTACCCATTTTTAAGAAAAAAGAGGTGAAAAACTATGAAATACAGAATAATTACATTAATTGGTCTTGTCGGAAGTACTCTGGCAGTGTGTTTTGGAGGCTGGGATAAATTCCTGCAGACATTGCTTTTGTTTATGGCAATCGACTGGTTTACAGGAGGAATCCTTCTTCCGGCAGTATTTGGAAAAAGTCCGAAATCTGAAAACGGTGCACTGGAAAGCAGAGCAGGCTGGAAAGGGTTGTGCAGAAAAGGCATGACATTGTTGTATGTTCTCATTGCTTCCCGTCTGGATGCATTGATGGGGACAGAATATCTGAGAGATGCGGTATGCATTGGATTTATTACAAATGAAGGTCTTTCTATCATAGAGAATGCGGGACTGATGGGTCTGCCTCTTCCGGAAAGCATTTGCCAGGCAATTGATGTACTGAAACGACATTCACAAAATACGATAGAAAAACAGACTTAGAAAAGATATATGATTTCAGCAGAAAGGAGCAGATTATGAATATAAATCAGCAGTATATATCAGAAAGAAACAGTTATTCGGGACAAATACCAAGATATATTGTAATCCACAATACGGACAATTACAGCACAGGTGCAGATGCCAGGGCTCATGCAATGGCACAGTATCACGGGAATTTTGATGGATATTCAGCTCATGTGTATGTGGATGATAAATCAGCATATCAGGCAATGCCATATAGCAGAGGCGCATGGCATGTAGGGGTGAACTATGGAGGAAGATTATTTGGAACAGTGAATAATCGTAATTCTGTAGGAATTGAAATGTGTGTGCAGGCTGGTTTTGATTATGATAAGGCATTTACAAATACAGCAGAGGTGTGCAGACGGCTTATGTCGGAATTGAATATTCCGGCAGACAGAGTAGTACAGCACTATGATGTATGCGCCAAAAACTGTCCTTCTGCTATCCGTGCAAAAAATGACTGGAACCGTTTTAAAAAGCTGATTCAGGAAAAGGAAGAAGAGAATTCGCCTTCAGGTGGGAAGAAAATAACACTGACAGAAGAACTGAGAGTCATCCTTCCTGAATTATCCAGGGGATGTACGGGTACAGCTGTAAAGATGCTGCAGGTATTTTTACAGGTGCAGACAGATGGTATTTTCGGAACAGAAACAGAAAATGCGCTTCGTACATTTCAGAAAAATACGAATCAGTTAGCTGATGGAATTTGTGGCAAAAACAGCTGGACGGCAATTGCTGTACATATGAGAGAGAATACATATGTAGCATAAAAGAACTATAGCAATTTCATAAAATAATGCAATCAAGACAGTTCAGCAGAGTGTGAAGGACAAGGAAGATATCTGCAGGCGTGCTGACGCACGGCAAAGATATCTGACGCAGGACTTCACGCTATGATGGACTGGATTGTTTGCAGTAATTTATGGAATTGCTATAATATCATGCTTTGAAAAAATTAATTTGTTATCAGGGATATCATTTATAAAGTTGCAAAGTGGTGTTGCGCATTGATTGCTACAAAAAATAAATTACTTTTCGCTAAGATGTAGAAAAGCCCATTTTTCTGTGATAAGATGATAAGGATTCGATAAACAATGACTGTTTTACGAACAGACAGAAAGCATGCATCAAACTGCATGACAGAAGAGAACGGAGTTGAAAAGGTGAAAAAAAGAAAAAATTTTTTCAGAAGTCTGCGTTTTCGTATTCTGATCATCCTGATCATTCTGGGAATCGTGCCGGGGGTTATTGTAACATATACGATGCTTCATAACTATCAGAACCGGGCGGTTGCAATGCTTACAGAGACAGTGGGTGATCAGTGCGATATTTTATGTAATCTGATCATCAGGGAGAATTATCTCAATGATACAGATTCAGAGATTGTAAACAGCAAGCTGGAACTGTTTTCCAATGTGTATAACGGACGCATCCTGCTGGCTGACAGAGATTTTAAGATAGTAAGTGATACCTTCCACACAGAGGAGGGAAAGACGCTTCTCAGTTCACTGGCTGTAGCCTGTCTGAAAGGAGAAGAGACAAGCAATTATGACGCCAGAAGTAAAGTACTGGAGCTTGCAGTTCCTGTACAGAGTCCGGATGTGCAGCAGCTTCAGGGCGTGATGCTGGTAAGCGTTTCGGCTGTTGATATTGCGGAAACACTTTCAGAGATGGAACAGAGAGGCGTGATGCTGATCGGAAGTATTGTTGTTCTTTCAGTATTTCTGGCATGGCTGCTCTCTACAATACTTGTAAAACCACTTGCAAGAGTGACGAAGGCCATTGAAGACCTGACAGATGGCATGCTGGATGAAGAGATCAGTGTTCCTGACTATACGGAGACAGAGCTGATCACAGATGCATTCAACAAGATGGTCAACCGCATGAAAATCCTTGATGAATCCAGACAGGAGTTTGTATCCAATGTGTCCCATGAACTGAAGACGCCCCTGACTTCTATGAAGGTTCTGGCAGATTCTCTGGTTGGACAGCAGGGAGTCCCGGAGGAACTGTATCAGGAGTTTATGAGTGATATTACTGCTGAAATCGACAGAGAGAATAAGATCATTACAGATCTGCTCTCGCTGGTAAAGATGGATAAGAAAGCAGCAGATGTGAACATTACACATATGGATATCAATCAGCTTCTGGAGGATATCCTCAAGCGCTTGCGTCCCATTGCAGACAGGCGCAATATCGATCTGATCCTGGATTGCTTCCGACCTGTGGATGCAGATGTGGATGAGGTGAAGTTTACTCTTGCTGTCAGCAATCTGGTGGAGAATGGAATCAAATATAATGTGGATGATGGATGGGTGCGTGTGTCTCTGGATGCAGACCATAAATATTTCTATATAACAGTGGCGGATTCCGGTATGGGAATCCCTGAGGACAGTATAGAGAGAATCTTTGAGCGTTTCTATCGTGTGGACAAGTCCCATTCCAAGGAAATCGGGGGAACCGGTCTGGGACTGGCGATCACCAAGAGTTCTATTGCAATGCACCATGGAACGATCAAAGTATTCAGTAAAGAAGGAGAGGGAACTACATTCTCTGTGCGTATTCCTCTGTCTTATATACCGTCATAGGAGGTGCCATTGTGAAAAAGAAACTTTCAATCATTATAACAGCGTTAATACTAAGCATCCTTGCGGCCGGGTGTTCTGTGGAGATACATGAAGATTCGGGTAAGCAGGATGCCAAATATTATCTGTACGATATCAGCTCTGATGAAACTCAGCTTCAGAAGGAAAGCTACTCTCCGGAGGAGACAACTGCAGACTATATGCTTAAGGATATGATGCAGCGGATGAACAGCCAGCAGACAGATTCGCAGAACCGGGTCAGTCTGCTTCCTGAAGGAGTACAGATGAATTACAGTGTAGAAGAGGACGTGCTGGTGGTCAACTTTAACAGTCAGTACAGCAGCATGAGCCGCGCCAGGGAATTACTTGTGCGGGCAGGTGTTGTGAAGACTTTCCTTCAGGTTCCGGGGATTAATTCTGTGCGTTTTACAATAGAAAATGAAGATCTGACAGATTCCAGGGGACAGGCTGTGGGAAATATGACTGCAGATACCTTTGCCGAGTTCACAGGAACTGAACCGGATGCCTATTGCAGCAATACCTTTACGCTTTATTTTACTGATAAGAGTGGTCAGAAGCTGGTAAAAGAACAGCGTACTGTGCGGTATAAACGCAGTATCCCCAAAGAGAGGATCGTTCTGGAACAGTTAATGAAGGGACCGCTGGAAAAAGGGCATTACCCCACAATTCCGGAGAATACGGAGGTTCTGAATGTGACCATAGCAGACAGGATCTGCTATGTGGCATTTGACGGAGTATTTTCTTCCTATGCGCTGGATGTATCGGAGAAAATACCGGTATATTCTGTGGTAAATTCGCTGCTGGATGCGCTGGATGCAGACAAAGTGCAGATTACGGTCGGCGGGAAGGACAGGCTGGATACCTTTGGTAAGAAGATGGAGCTGTATCATTTTTATGAAAGAAATGATAAGCTGGTAGTCAAGGAAAAAGAGTGATATTCATAAACGAAGAGGAGGCACAAAAGTGAGGAGACGCCCTGTGTGTATCCTGTGCATGCTTCTGGTTGTTTTTCTGTGTGTGACAGACTGGCTGGGATTTTCCCTGATAAGGGGGAATCCACTGCCACAGTCTGTGCAGACATGGATCAGAAAGCATCCGGAATCCACCATCTGCGGGGAGGTGGTCAGGTGCCGGGAGAATGAAGATTTTCAATCTGTATATCTTAGAAATACTTATCTTATTTACAATTCTGAAAAAGTTTCCATTGATAATATAAAGGTTTATTTAAAACAAAAAAAGAATCATAGCGGTAACAGTGATGTTGATAAACTTCTGGCAGGAAGTCTTGTTCTGGTGTCCGGAAAACTGGAAGAGGTGCAAAGCCCCACGAATCCGGGAGAGTTTGACAGTAAAGCATACTATGGCTGCCAGAGGATCTATTATGTGATGAAGAAAGGAAAGATAAAGAAGCAGTCGCAGAGTCATTCTGTATATGGGCAGTTCCTGATCGATATGCAGCAGAAATTTGCAGGTATTCTGGAGAAGACCTGTGGAATGGAAGCTGGAGCGTTTGAAGCAATCGTGCTGGGAGATAAAACAAATCTGGATCCGGAGTTGAAAATGCGTTATCAGATGGCAGGAATTATACATATCCTGGCGATTTCGGGGCTCCATATCAGTCTTCTTGGAATGGGACTGTATAATCTGCTGAAAAAAATCGGTCTGGGTATCTGGCCGGCAGGCCTGCTGGCGCTGGTGATCATGCTTCAGTATGGGATGATGACCGGAGGGACTGTTTCAACTATGCGGGCAGTATGTATGTTTTTACTTTCTGTAGGTGCAAAGATTGCAGGACGGATTTATGATATGCCTACAGGAATGGCGGCTGCGGCGATCCTGATCCTTATGGAAAATCCGGCGTATCTGCTTGATGGAGGTTTTCTGCTGTCTTTTGGATCGGTGATTGGGATTGGCTGTGTCTGGCCAATGGTGCAGGAGGGGATGGATGTATTAAACCGGAAAAAACGAAGTAAGGTTAATGAGAAGGGAAAAATCAGAAATAAACTTCTGATGTCATTTCTGGCATCCGGAGTTGTGCAGCTTACCACACTTCCCATAGTGCTGTGGTTTTACGGAGAAGTGTCGGTGATGGGGATTTTTCTGAATCTGCTGGTGCTTCCTACTGTGGGGATTGTACTGGGAAGCGGAACTGCCGGTGCATTACTTGGATTAGTCACTGTCAGAGGCGCATTTCTGGCTGTTGTTCCGGGCAGGATTATTCTGAGAGGATATGAGTTTCTGACAGTGCTGCTGGGGCGACTTTCGTTTTGTACATGGATTGGCGGAAAGCCGGAAGTGTGGCAGATCGTTGGATATTATCTGGTTCTGGCAGCAGCGGTGTGGATATACAGAGCGGGTGTGAAGAAAAGTGAAAATGGTAAGATCTTTGCGTGGAAAATCCGGGCTGTATATGCAGGTATGGTATGCTTTGCAATTCTGCTGATCAGTTACAGACCGCATGAAAATTTCCGCATCGCCTGTCTGGATGTGGGACAGGGAGACGGAATTGTGGTGGAAATAGAAAACAGATGGAATATCCTGATCGACGGGGGCAGTACGAATAAGAATGAACTGGGAAAATATCAGCTGCTCCCATACTTGAAGAGCAGAGGGATTTCCAGACTGGACGGAATTTATGTTTCTCACACAGATGAAGATCATATCAGCGGGGTGCGGGAACTTCTGGAATTTGTTGAGAAAGATCTGACTTCTCTGCGCATAGAGAATCTGATCCTGCCCAAATGGAGCGACATTCAGGAGAATAAAAATTATCGGGAGCTGACAGAGCTGGCAGAGTCAGCGGGAGTCCGGGTGCTTACTGTGAAAGCAGGAGATGAGATCAGATATGGAACTGTCAGACTGAAGGTTCTGTGGCCGGAGTCCACAGCATCAGGGAAGGAAGTAAATGAAGATGCGATGGTTCTGGAAATGATAAGCAAAGATTTCAAAGGGCTTTTTACCGGAGATATCGGGATGGTGACAGAAGAAAAACTGATACAGAATGGGTGTCTTGAAGATGTGGACTTCCTGAAAACTGCTCATCACGGTTCCAGATATTCTACAGGAGCAGAGTTTCTGGAAATCGTCAGACCGGAACTGGCTGTTGTTTCCTGTTCTGCAACAAACACATACGGGCATCCGTCGCCGGATACGCTGGAACGGCTGAAGAAGAGTGGAAGCAGAGTGCTGATCACCAGAGACTGTGGGGCGGTTACAATAGTCAATGGAAAATCTGTTTCTGCCTTTAACCGAATCAAGTAAGACCCCTGTGGAGATGTGAAAAATTCGCGCGGTATGTCTCGGGATAATGGTGTTTGAACAGTAACCTCAAAGCAAATAATGTTGTCATAATTATATACAGGTGTCTTGACACCTGTATATCCGGGGAGTATAATTGCACAGACAAACGAAAATCAGGCATGATGTGAGGAAAGAAAGATGAAAGAACATTATGATGTCATTATTGTGGGAACAGGGGCAGCCGGACTGTACTGTGCACTGAACCTTCCGGAGAAAATGAAAATCCTGCTTATCACCAAGCAGGAGGCAGACCAGTCAGATTCATTCCTGGCACAGGGCGGAATCTGTATGCTGCGCGGCGAAGATGACTATGAAAATTATTTTGAAGATACCATGCGGGCAGGACATTATGAGAATAATAAACGGGCAGTAGATCTGATGATCCGCAGCTCCAATGATATTATCAGAGATCTTCTGCGTTATCATGTGGATTTTGCAAGGGATGGTCTGGGAAATCTGGCATTTACCAGAGAGGGAGCACATTCCCAGCCAAGAATTCTTTTTCATGAGGATATTACAGGAAAAGAAATCACACAGACTCTCTTAACTGCTGCAAAAATAAAAGAAAATATTGAAATTTGTGAATATATGACTATGGTAGACCTGATTTCCAAAGACAATACAGTCTGCGGAATCATTGCAATGGATCGGAATGACCAGGCATTTCCTGTTTATTCTCAGTATGTGGTTCTTGCCTGCGGCGGAATCGGCGGGCTTTTTAAAAACTCTACCAACTTTTCGCATATTGCGGGAGATGGTGTGGGAATTGCCATGAAGCACCATGTGGAAATGGAAAATCTGGACTATATCCAGATTCATCCGACAACTCTCTATTCAAAGAAACCCGGACGGCGTTTCCTGGTTTCAGAATCAGTCAGAGGAGAAGGTGCTCTTCTGTATGATAAGAACGGACAGCGTTTTACAAACGAATTACAGCCGAGAGATCTGCTGAGCCAGAAGATTTTTGCCCAGATGGAAAAGGATGGAACAGAGTTTGTATGGGAAGATATGCGCCCTCTGGGAGAGAAAACAATTCTGGAACATTTTCCTCATATTTATGAACAATGCGTGGAAGAAGGTTTTGATCCGAGAAAAGAGCCAATCCCGGTTGTTCCGGCACAGCATTATTTTATGGGTGGAATCAAGGTAAATCTGGGAAGCAAAACTTCCATGAAGGGACTTTATGCCTGTGGAGAGACAAGCTGTAATGGCGTCCATGGAAGAAACCGTCTGGCAAGTAATTCTCTTCTGGAATCTCTGGTCTTTGCAAGAAAGGCTGCAGATGATATGATATTTGGACAGACACCGGAATATGTGCGGGCAGATGCAATTGATATGAATATGTATGAAAGCAGAGAAGAATTGCTTAATGCCTGCCACGAAACCGTATTAAAAGAGATTGAAAGGATGAAAAAAAGTCATGAATAGTATTACAATGAAAATGCAGGCAGACAAGCTGATCCGTATGGCGCTTCAGGAGGACATTACCAGTGAGGATGTTTCCACGAATGCAGTGATGCGAAGCGCAGTAAAAGGAACCGTAGATCTGATCGCAAAGGAAGACGGAATCATTGCCGGACTGGATGTATATGCGAGAGTATTCCAGATTCTGGATGAGAAAACAGAGATCAGTTTCAACTTTAAAGACGGTGAGGCAGTAAAGAAGGGCGATCTTCTTGGAACAGTAACAGGAGATATCCGGGTGCTTCTTTCCGGAGAGAGAGTTGCCCTGAATTATCTCCAGAGAATGAGTGGTATCGCTACTTATACAAAACAGGTTTCAAAGCTTCTGGAAGGAAGTAAGGTAACACTTCTGGACACCAGAAAGACAACTCCGAACTGTCGTGTTTTTGAAAAATATGCTGTACGCATAGGCGGCGGATGCAACCACAGATATAATCTTTCTGACGGAGTACTGCTTAAGGATAATCATATCGGAGCAGCCGGAAGCGTAGCGAAAGCAGTGGCCATGGCAAAAGAATATGCACCATTTGTCCGTAAGATCGAGATTGAAGTAGAGACTATGGAACAGGTAAAAGAAGCAGTAGAAGCAGGAGCAGATATCATTATGCTTGACAATATGACACCGGAAATGATGAAAGAAGCAGTAGAGCTTATCGCAGGCCGGGCACAGACAGAATGCTCCGGAAATATCACAAAGGAAAATATCGCCAAAATCCTGGAAACAGGTGTGGATTTTGTTTCCAGCGGTGCACTGACACATTCTGCTCCAATCCTTGACATTTCCATGAAGAATCTTCATGCAATATAATAACATGGCAGCGAAGCTGTTTTGCAGCGGATAATTTGCTATAGGATTATATCGTGGAGAAAGGATGGGAAAGTATGAATACTGCTCAGAGAAGAACTGAAATTTTAAAGCTCCTTCAGCAGGAAGAAAAACCTGTGGCTGCCAGGGCGATGGCATCACAGTTCGGAGTAAGCAGACAGGTGATCGTGCAGGATATGGCTGTGATACGTGCATCTACACCGGGAATCCTGTCAACGACCAGAGGATATGTGTTGCAGCAGGATAAAGATATTGCATGCACCAGAGAATTTAAAGTACGCCATGGGCAGGAGCAGGCAGCGGAGGAACTGAATCTGATCGTGGACTGTGGCGGGCGAGTGAAAAATATCAGCATCAGCCACAGGGTTTATGGCCGTGTCACTGCAGAAATGGATATTCGTTCCAGACAGGATGTGAATGAATTTGTCCAGGCAATCAACAGCAGCCATTCCAGTGTATTAAGCAGTGCTACTTCCGGGTATCACTATCATTTGATAGAAGCATCCAGCCAGGAAAGGCTGGATCTGATCGGAGAACAGTTAAAGAAAGCAGGTTTCCTTGCACCACTTCAGCCATGGGAAAAGGAAAAACATCATAATATATAAGTAAGAAGGGATTCAGAAGATGACAATAGCAGAAATTCAGCAGGAAATCCTGCGAATGAAAAAAGAACAGGATATCTGTATTCTTGCACACGCATATCAGGGTCAGGAGATTCTGGAAGTGGCGGACTATACAGGAGATTCCTATGGCCTGAGTGTACAGGCATCCAAAAGAGACTGCAGCGGTGTGATCATGTGCGGCGTTCGTTTTATGGCAGAAACCTGCAAGATTTTAAGCCCGAAGAAAAAAGTCTGGCTGGCTAATCCTGTAGCCGGATGTCCTATGGCAGAGCAGTTGGATCTGGAAGGTCTGCGTGAATTAAAAGCACAGTATCCGGATTATGCAGTTGTCGCCTATATTAATACAACTTCAGAACTGAAAACAGAATGTGACGTATGCGTTACGTCCTCATCAGCAGTTGAAATCTGCAAAAAGCTGGAGCAGGATAAGATTTTATTTATTCCGGATCCGAACCTGGGACATTATGTGGCGGAAAAGCTTCCGGAGAAAACTTTTGCATTTTATAAAGGCGGATGTCCGAGACATATCGTGGTCAGTGCAAAAGATGTAGAAAAAGCCCGCGCAGCGCATCCGGATGCACTTTTCCTGGTACACCCGGAATGCCGTCAGGAAGTAGCAGAGCAGGCTGATTATGTAGGCTCCACCACAGGAATCATGGAATTTGCAAAGAAATCCGAACATAAAGAATTTATCATCGGAACAGAAAACAGCATTGTAGAGCATCTCCAGTTTGAATGTCCTGATAAGAAATTTTACCCGGTTGCAGTACAGCTTACATGCATGAATATGAAGGTTACCACCTTAATGGATATCTACAACTGTCTGAAAGGACAGGGCGGGGAAGAAATCTTCCTTCCGGAAAATATCATGGAAGGCGCCGGAAGATGCATTCACAGAATGGTGGAGCTGGGCGGTTGAATAATAATCTGAAATTTTCTGCTGGCTATTATGTCATGGAATTGATACAATAAAAGTAACGTTACTGAGAACAGTAACAAAGTAACTGCTCTGCAGTCTGATATCCTGGTATCTGTGAATAGAACAACAGATTGCTGAACAGTTACAGACAAAACAGCCTCAGGAGTAGAAAATTGAAAAATATACAGGCAGACATTAAATCAGGAAATTTTAAACAGGTGTATCTTCTCTATGGAGAGGAAGCATATCTGAAACAACAGTATAAACAGAATCTGGTAAAGGCACTGAATCCGGATGGGGATACTATGAACTTCAATCACTATGAAGGCAAGGGGATTGATGTAAAACAGTTGATCGACCTCTGTGAAACCATGCCATTTTTCGCAGAGCGCAGAGTTGTTTTGCTGGAAGATACAGGTTTTTTCAAAAATAAGTGTGAGGAACTGGCAGATTATATGAAAGAGTTGCCGGACTATCTGTATCTGGTTTTTGCAGAAACGGAAGTAGACAAGAGAAACCGCATGTACAAAGCAGTAAAAGCCTGCGGAAGTATTGCGGAATTTATCAGACAGGATGAAAAAACTCTGATGCGCTGGGCAGCAGGGATCCTGGGGAAAGCCGGAAAAAAGATCACCCAGAGAGACATGGAACTTCTGCTGACCAAAACAGGAACTGATATGGGGAATCTCAGGATGGAGATGGAGAAGCTTATCAGTTATACAGAAGGCAGGGATGTGGTGACTGCAGAGGATATTGAAGAAATATGCACCACCCAGACAACCAACAGAATTTTTGATATGGTGCGTGCAGTAACAGAGAAAAATCAGAAGCGTGCACTGGAACTTTATTATGATCTGCTGACATTGAAAGAGCCACCGATGAGGATCCTGTTTCTTCTTGCGAAGCAGTATCGCCAGCTGCTGTTGGCAAAACAGTTTGCGGCAGCAGGACTTGCACAGACAGAAATAGCTTCGAAACTGGGAGTTCCCGGATTTGTTGTGAGAAACATTACAACATGTGCCAGAGCTTACACCATATCTGAACTGGAACAGGCAGTAAAAGATTTTGTGGATGCGGAAGAATCAGTAAAAACAGGACGACTGGAAGATAAGCTGAGCGTAGAATTACTGATCATTAAGTACAGCAGTAAAGTAAAATAAGAAAAACGGTAACTGCCGGATATTCTGGCAGTTACAAAAGATAATAACAAAAAAGACAGCCACATGACGGTGATGGCTGTCCTTTTTAATCATAAGCTTATAATTAAAAATTCAATCTATAATTAGTCAATGCTGTTAACAGCTTTAGCTAAACGGGCAACTTTTCTTGCACAGTTGTTTTTATGATAAACACCTTTGGATGTAGCTTTGCTGATTGTGGAAACAGCATCCTTTAATGCTACTTCTGCAGCTGCCTTATCTTTATTTGCTACTGCTGCTTCAACTTTCTTCATAGAAGTTTTAACTGCAGATTTGATTGCTTTGTTTCTTGCTGCTTTAGTTCTGTTTACTAAAATTCTTTTCTTAGCAGATTTAATGTTAGCCAATTCGTACACCTCCAATTTAATTCGATAAAATATTATTATACTCCTGTCATAGAAACAGACACGGGCGCTCCTATGAACATGCTTATATATATTATCTCAAATAATCTTCCTTGTCAATACATATTTCCATAAAAAAAGCTAAAAATAGATATAAAAGATTGTCATAAGAACGGAGTAAACAGTAACAAATATTGAATGAAGTATGGAGGGAAAAGAGATGCTGGATAATTACGGAATAAGAACAGACCTGGCGCTGGAGGCAACCGAACGGTTTACAGAGGAAAACGTAGAAGTCCGGGGAGTGGAGATCCACGAAGATTATAACGAAGAGAAAGATATCCGTACCACTGTGGTAAAGATCACCACAGAAAACGGTGCCCGGACAATGGGACGGCCCCAGGGAAGCTATATTACGATAGAAGCTCCGGGGCTTTCTGTACATGATGAGGATTATCACAGAGAAATTTCCCTGGAAATCGCCCGTCATTTACAGAATGTGATCAATCTGGAGCGTGAGCTGTCCATTCTGGTAGTAGGTCTGGGAAATTCAGCGATCACAGCCGATTCCCTGGGGCCTCATGTGGTAGAAAATCTTCATATAACGAGACATATGATAAGAGAGTATGGCCTGCAGAGTCTTGGAAAAGAAAAAATGCACCGTATCAGCGGAATTATCCCGGGAGTAATGGCGCAGACAGGGATGGAGACATCTGAAATCATACAGGGAATCGTGGCAGAGACAAAGCCGGACATAGTGATTGCCATTGATGCGCTGGCAGCAAGAAGCACCAGACGCCTGAACCGTACAATTCAGATCACAGATACAGGAATCAACCCGGGTTCCGGTGTAGGCAATCACAGAGTGGGGCTTACAGAAGAAAATCTGCAGGTAAAAGTGATCGGGATCGGAGTACCCACCGTAGTAGATGCGGCAACTATCGTCCATGATTCCATGGCACACCTTCTGGAAGCACTGGAAGAGGCAGAACAGAAAGAATTTCTGGAAGAAATGATATCTCCTCATCTTCACACCATGTTTGTAACTCCCAAAGATGTGGATGAGACAGTAAAATACCTGAGCTTCACAATCTCAGAAGGACTGAACATGGCGTTTGAGGAAATAGGCGGCTGACCGGAAAATTGTTCCGTCAGTGTGAACAGGGTATAAATGGGAAAACATGGACATAGGATAAGTCAAGAGGTGATCCATGTGACAAACGTTCAGAAAGCGTTCTGCATTCTGCTTAGCATGTGCTTTTTTGCCACTCTGGCAGTATTGCCGGGGACATTTTTTACAGGAGAAAATGTGTACAGGCATCTGCCCCTGTACCGCTTTCTGGAAAAAAGAGCTCATATGAGTTCCTGTGAAGATATTGAAACTTATAAAAAAATAGCAGGAGAAAACGGAAAATATCTGGGAGAGCGTGCACGGTCCGAACAATTGCTGGCAGAAAAAGGTGAATCTGAAGAATTACAGACACCAGAATCTACACCGGTACCAGAAAAAACAGCAATCCCCTCAAAAACAGTAAAATCAGCGAAAATATCAGAGTCAGCGAAAATATCAGAATCAGAACAAACTTCAAAAAAATCAGACAAGACACCTAAACCGAAAAAGATAACTGCGTCACCGGAAAATCATGAAACGGACAAATCACAGAAGCCGCAAGAGTCAGCAGCGCAGAATGACCAAAATATTCAGAACAGCACAGAAACCATTGCTGCTGCAGTTCCTCATCCAATAATCGACCTGTCCCCCGAAAAACTGGCAGATTATAATTATCTTCTGGGACAATTCTATATCGTAGATTCCAACACAGAAGCAGATGCCGTACAGATCAATGCCGAAGATTTTCTGAAACAGGACTTAAAAATCACCAAAGAAACCGATACTCCTCAGATTCTGATCTATCACAGCCATTCTCAGGAAACCTTCGCAGATTCCAGAGAAGGAGAAGAATCCGACACGATTGTAGGAGTGGGAGATTATCTGACACAGCTTCTCACAGAAAACTACGGTTATCAGGTAGTCCATCTCAAAGAGCAGTTCGACATGGCAGGAGGTGAACTGGACCGCAGCGCCGCTTACGATTATGCCCGCGATTATCTGGAACCTTATCTTCAGGAAAACCCGGATATCCAGGTGATCATAGACCTGCACCGGGACGGCATCCCCGAAGACCGCCATCTTGTAACAGAAATCAATGGAAAACCCACAGCCCAGATCCTTTTTTACAATGGACTGAGTTATACGACATCCAAAGGTTCCCTGGACTATCTGCCAAATCCCTACATACAGCAAAACCTGGCATTTTCCTTCCAGCTGGAATATCAGGCAGCCCAATACTATCCTCAATTTTACCGGGGAATTTACCTTGCAGGTTACCGCTACAATCTCCACCTCCGTCCCCGCTCCCTTCTTCTGGAAGCCGGAGCCCAGACCAACACTGTCCAGGAAGTAAAAAACGCCATGGAACCATTTGCCGACATCTTAGACAAGGTACTGCAAGGATAAATTCTATAGCAATTCCATAAAATAATGCAATCAAGACAGTTCAGCAGAGTGCGAAGGACAAGGAAGATACCTGCAGGCGTGCTGACGCACGGCAAAGATAATAATTACTAGGATGTTTCTGTGCGTCCCTGTAGATAAACAGATGACAAACCCTTGCTCCATATGCTATAATACAGAATTAGCAAACCCATCAATTACAGTATATAAGAAAGAACTCAGGAGGGAATTCCTTAATGATAGACCAGAGCAAAATCAGAAATTTCTGTATTATTGCACACATAGACCACGGCAAATCCACTCTTGCCGACCGAATCATCGAAATGACCGGCACTCTGACAGAACGTGAAATGCAGTCACAGGTACTGGATAACATGGAACTCGAAAGAGAACGTGGAATCACCATTAAATCTCAGGCAGTACGAATCGTATACAAAGCCAAAGACGGCGAAGAATACATCTTCAACCTGATTGACACCCCCGGCCATGTAGACTTCAATTATGAAGTATCCCGAAGCCTTGCAGCCTGCGACGGTGCAATCCTGGTAGTAGATGCAGCTCAGGGAATCGAAGCCCAGACATTGGCAAATGTATATCTTGCCCTTGACCATGACCTGGATGTCCTTCCGGTCATCAACAAAATCGACCTGCCAAGTGCAGAACCGGATCGTGTGGTAAATGAAATCGAAGATGTCATCGGCCTTGAAGCCCATGACGCACCAAGGATTTCTGCCAAAACAGGACTTAATGTAGAAGAAGTCCTGGAACAGATCGTAACAAAGATCCCGGCACCTCATGGCGATGTAGATGCACCATTAAAAGCCCTGATCTTTGACTCCATTTATGATGCATACAAAGGCGTTATCGTATTCTGCCGTGTCATGGATGGCCGTGTGAAAAGAGGCACCCAGATCCATATGATGGCAACTGGCTTCACCACAGAAGTTGTGGAAGTCGGATACTTTGGTGCAGGTCAGTTTATTCCATGTGAGGAACTGACAGCAGGCATGGTAGGATACATCACTGCGAGTATTAAAAACCTTGGTGACACTCGTGTAGGTGATACAGTTACAGATAAGGAAAGACCATGTGCAGAAGCACTTCCGGGCTATAAGAAAGTAAACCCTATGGTATACTGCGGATTATACCCGGCAGATGGTGCCAAATACGGTGATCTGAGAGATGCTCTTGAGAAGCTTCAGCTCAATGACGCCTCTCTGTTCTATGAACCGGAGACATCTGTAGCCCTTGGCTTTGGTTTCCGATGTGGTTTTCTGGGATTGCTCCATCTTGAGATTATTCAGGAGCGTCTGGAAAGAGAATACAACCTTGATCTTGTGACCACAGCTCCCGGTGTTATTTATAAAGTATACAAAACTAACGGCGAAGTTATTAATCTGACAAACCCAAGCAATCTGCCGGATCCATCAGAGATTGAATACATGGAAGAACCAATGGTAAATGCCGAGATCATGGTAACAACTGAATTTATCGGTGCCATTATGGATCTTTGCCAGGAACGAAGAGGGCAGTATCTGGGAATGGATTATATGGAAGAAACACGTGCGCTTCTGAAATATAAGCTGCCGTTAAATGAGATTATCTATGATTTCTTTGATGCCCTCAAATCCCGCTCCAGAGGCTATGCTTCTCTGGATTACGAACTCTGCGGATATGAGCGCAGCGAGCTTGTGAAACTGGATATTCTGGTAAACAAAGAAGAAGTGGATGCTCTTTCCTTTATCGTACATGCAGATACAGCATATGAGAGAGGCCGTAAGATGTGCGAGAAATTAAAAGACGAGATTCCCCGCCAGCTTTTTGAGATTCCGATCCAGGCAGCTGTCGGAAGCAAGATTATTGCCAGAGAGACAGTCAGAGCCATGCGTAAGGATGTACTTGCCAAATGTTACGGCGGTGATATTTCCCGTAAGAAGAAACTTCTGGAGAAACAGAAGGAAGGTAAGAAACGTATGCGTCAGGTAGGCAATGTGGAGATTCCGCAGAAAGCATTTATGAGTGTATTGAAACTGGATGATAAATAAAGTATGAATGGTAACTGTGAAGGTACTGAACAGTTATCTGTGAATAGTGCTCATCTCAACAGAAGGTTAAAATATTGAAGAAAATGATTAAGCGAAAAACAGTTATACTATGTATGTTATTGCTTGGAATTTCTGTCTCCGGATGTGGGAAAACCAGGGAGGTAGATGAAGCGTCCTCCAAAGTGATCCAGATCAGTGTTGCGCCGGAAGAGACAAGTCCCACTCCGGCACCGGATCAGGTAGCTTCCGCAGCAGTTACCACCAATGGTAATCTGACAATGGTAAATACGTATCTGGCAGAGCAGGATGCAGCAGGTATCTCATCTGCGGAAAGTTCAGACAGCCAAAGTGATGCCGACAGTACAGATAACAGTGTCGACTCAGCAGATAACAATGAGCAAGACAGCAGTACATCAGATACTGAGGAATAGAAAACAGGTCATAACAGGAGCAGATTACAATGGAGAGAAGGAATATCACAGATTCTCCCATGGAAATCTATGTCCACATTCCATTTTGCATAAAAAAATGTGATTACTGTGATTTCCTTTCCGGTCCGTCAGGTCCAAAGGAGCAGGCTGATTATGTAGATGCTCTGCTTGAAGAAATCAATGCAGCAGAAGAAGGAAAAGGAAGGAGTGTATCCTCTGTATTTATTGGAGGGGGCACTCCTTCTGTTTTGGATGAGAGATTCATAGGAGAAATTTTAAATCATATAAGACGAAAATTTCAGATTGCGGATCATGCTGAGATCACCATAGAAGTAAACCCGGGGACTGCAGACAGAAACAAACTGCAGGCATACAGAACATATGGAATCAACCGCCTGAGCATAGGTTTACAGTCGCCGGATGACAGAGAACTGAAGATCCTTGGAAGAATCCACAATTATGAGCAGTTTCTGGAGACTTACAGAAGTGCAAGAGAGGCAGGGTTCGACAATATCAATATTGATCTGATGAGTGCGATCCCGGATCAGACTTATGAAGGATGGATCCACAATCTTCGCACTGTTGCAGGACTGGATCCGGAACATATTTCCGCATACAGCCTGATCATTGAGGAGGGCACACCTTTTGCATCGCGGACGCTGAATTTGCCGGATGAAGATGCGGAGTACAATATGTATGAGGCAACAGCACAGATTCTGAGAGAATATGGCTTTGAGCAGTATGAGATTTCCAATTACGCAAAGAAAGGCAGAGAATGCAGGCATAACGTGGGCTATTGGATCCGACAGGATTATCTGGGGTTTGGCCTGGGAGCTTCCTCTCTTTATGGAAAGGAACGTTTTGCCAATACACAGGATATGAAAAAATATCTGGAAAACAGCAGAACTCCGGAAAAAATAAGAGAAAAAGAGCCGCCCCTCACCAGGGAGGATGAGATGGCGGAATTCATGTTTCTGGGACTTCGTATGACCAGAGGAATCTCAAAAGCTGAGTTTGAGCGGCAGTTTGGCAGTGAAATAGATGCAATATACGGGGATGTTCTGAGAAAATATAAGTCAATGAGACTGCTTTTGGAAGAAAACGGAAGGATTTTTCTGAGCAGAGAGGGAATTCATGTAAGCAATTCCGTTATGGCGGATTTTTTGCCGTAAACGCCTTGACGAACAAATGTTCCTGTATTATACTGATGCCATGAGGATTGCGGGGCAGCGAAACTGCGCACAATCCATGAATATCATAACATACGAAAAAGGTGTAACTGTCAAGGTAAGAAACAGTTATTATTTATAAATGAGAAACAGGAGGCCCACAATGGCAGCAGATACAACGAAGAAGCACTTTATCAGGATCAGAGGTGCCAATGTTAATAATCTTAAGAATTTAAGTGTGGATATTCCCAGAGACAAGTTTGTGGTATTTACAGGACTGAGTGGCTCCGGTAAATCTTCACTGGCTTTTGATACCATCTATGCAGAGGGACAGCGCCGTTATATGGAATCTCTCTCTTCCTATGCAAGACAGTTCCTGGGACAGATGGAGAAGCCGGATGTGGAGAGCATCGAAGGTCTGCCGCCGGCCATTTCCATTGATCAGAAATCTACCAACCGCAATCCACGTTCCACAGTAGGAACAGTGACAGAAATCTATGATTATTTCCGACTTCTGTATGCCAGAGTGGGAATCCCTCATTGTCCGAAGTGCGGAAGAGAGATTAAGAAGCAGACAGTTGACCAGATGGTGGACAGTATCATGTCTTTTCCGGAGAGAACGAAGATCCAACTTCTGGCGCCTGTTGTGCGGGGGCGCAAGGGAACTCATGCAAAGCTTCTGGAGCAGGCAAAGAGAAGCGGATATGTACGTGTGCAGATTGACGGAAACCTGTATGAGCTTTCCGAGGAGATCAGTCTGGACAAGAATATCAAGCATAATATAGAGATTGTGGTAGACCGTCTGATCGTGAAGCCCGGGATTGAGAAAAGACTCTCAGATTCCATTGAGACAGTGCTGGATCTGGCAGAGGGCCTTCTGATGGTAGATACTATGGATGGAAATATTCACAATTTCAGCCAGAGTTTCTCCTGTCCTGACTGTGGTATCAGTGTAGATGAGATCGAACCGAGAAGCTTTTCTTTCAATAATCCTTTTGGCGCCTGTCCGGACTGTCTGGGACTTGGGTATAAAATGGAATTTGATATTGATCTGATGATCCCGGATAGATCTCTGAGTATCCTGGATGGTGCCATTGTGGTCACAGGATGGCAGTCCTGCACAAATGAGGGAAGCTTTTCCAGGGCAATCCTGGATGCTCTTGCCAGAGAATATGATTTCAGCCTGGCAACACCTTTTGAGGAGTATCCGGAGAAGATACAGGACATTCTGATCAACGGAACTAATGGACATTCTGTAAAGGTTTACTATAAAGGGCAGCGCGGAGAGGGCGTTTACGATGTGGCGTTTCCGGGGCTGATCCGAAATGTGGAGCAGCGTTACAGAGAGACAGGCTCTGATGCCATGAAGCAGGAGTATGAATCTTTCATGCGCATTACTCCATGTAAAACCTGTAAAGGTCAGAGACTGAAGAAGGAATCACTGGCTGTGACTGTGGCGGATAAGAATATTTATGAGGTCACCAATCTTTCCATAGAGAAGCTGAAAGCCTTTCTGGCGGATATGCAGCTCTCCGAGCAACAGCAGCTTATCGGCAGACAGATTCTGAAAGAAATCAGGGCAAGGGTAAGTTTCCTGTCAGATGTAGGACTGGATTATCTTTCATTGGGACGTGCGACAGGAACTCTTTCCGGCGGCGAGGCGCAGAGAATCCGTCTGGCTACCCAGATTGGTTCCGGGCTGGTAGGAGTTGCCTATATTCTGGATGAACCGAGTATCGGACTTCACCAGAGGGATAATGACAGACTTCTTGGTTCTCTGATGAAACTGCGTGATCTTGGAAACAGCCTGATCGTTGTGGAGCATGATGAAGATACCATGCGTGCCGCAGACTGTATTGTAGATATAGGTCCCGGTGCAGGGGAGCATGGCGGACAACTGGTTGCCATGGGAACTGCAGAGGATCTGATGAAGAACGAGGATTCCATCACAGGAGCTTATCTGAGCGGAAAATTAAAAATTCCGGTACCTTTGGAGAGACGGAAGCCAACTGGTTTTCTTACTATCAAGGGAGCGGCAGAGAATAATCTCAAGAATATTGATGTGAAAATTCCCCTTGGGATCATGACCTGTATCACAGGAGTTTCCGGTTCCGGAAAGAGCTCTCTGATCAATGAGATTCTTTATAAACGTCTGGCAAGAGATCTGAACCGGGCAAGAGTGATTCCGGGAAAACATAAGGATATTCTGGGAACAAACCAACTGGATAAGGTTATCAATATTGACCAGTCACCTATTGGCCGTACTCCACGTTCCAATCCTGCGACTTATACCGGGGTATTTGACCAGATCAGAGATCTTTTTGCAGCAACAGCAGATGCCAAGGCAAAAGGATATAAGAAAGGACGATTCAGTTTTAATGTAAAGGGCGGAAGATGTGAGGCATGCAGCGGTGACGGTATTATCAAAATTGAGATGCATTTCCTTCCGGACGTATATGTACCATGCGAGGTCTGCAAAGGTAAGAGATATAACAGAGAAACCCTGGAAGTAAAGTATAAGGATAAGAATATTTACGATGTGCTGAATATGACGGTGGAGGAAGCACTGACTTTTTTTGAGAATGTTCCTTCTATTAAAAGAAAGATACAGACTCTTTATGATGTAGGACTTTCCTATATCCGGCTGGGACAGCCGTCCACAGAGCTTTCCGGAGGAGAGGCACAGAGGATCAAGCTTGCCACAGAGCTGAGCAAGCGCAGCACAGGTAAGACTATCTACATTCTGGATGAGCCTACCACAGGTCTGCATTTTGCGGATGTGCATAAGCTGGTGGAGATTCTGAAACGATTATCGGAGGGCGGTAATACAGTAGTTGTGATCGAGCATAATCTGGATGTGATTAAGACCGCAGATTATATCATTGATATCGGACCGGAGGGCGGAGACAAAGGAGGTACCGTAGTTGCTCAGGGAACTCCTGAGGAGGTGGCACAGTCACCGGTTTCCTATACCGGAAAATATGTAAAGAAATATCTGAAATAATCTTGAAATCATATTGCAGGACTTTCTTTTTAAATGGAAGTTGTATATAATAGAAGAGATTATTTATAGCAATTCTCGTAAATAATATATTTTGATCCGGCTTATCAGGATGTGAAGCCCTGTTGGACTGTTTTGATCGCATTATTTTATGGAGTTGTTATAACTAAACCGGATAAGTCCCCGGTAGAGACTGTAAAAAGTAATGATCAGTTGAAGGGGATGAGGAGAACGTAAGAACAGAAAGGGGATTTCCATGCCGACAAGTGATATTGGAATTGACCTGGGAACCAGGAACAGTCTGGCTTATTCTACAGGAAAGGGGCTTGTGCTAAATGAGCCTTCGATCGTAGTTTATGATAAAAATACAGAGAAGATACGTGCGATCGGTGAAGAAGCCCGTCTGATGGAAGGGCGCATTACTTCAGATATGGAGATCATCCGTCCCATCAGACAGGGCGTGATCGTTGATTATACAGTTACAGAGAAGATGTTGAAATACTTTATATCCAGAGCAATAGGAAGAAGAGCTTTCCGCAAGCCCAGGATCAGTATCTGTGTTCCCAGTGGAATTACAGAGATTGAGAAAAAGGCAGTGGAGGAAGCAACCTATCAGGCTGGTGCCAGAGATGTCTATATGGTGGAGGAACCTATAGCTGCGGCAATCGGAGCCGGGGTGGATGTGACCAAGCCCTTTGGAAATCTGGTCGTAGACATTGGAGCCGGAACTTCGGATGTTGCGGTTATCTCTCTTGCGGGGGTTGTGGTTTCCGCTTCTGTGAAAGTTGCAGGGGACACTTTTAATCAGGCTATACTGAACTATGTGAGAAAGAATCATGGACTTTTTATCGGAGAAGATATGGCAGAGAAGATCAAAATTCAGATTGGTACGGCTATAGAGGAATCAAATCCGAGAACAATGGAAGTAAAGGGGAGAAATGTGATCACCGGTCTGCCGAAGACAGTGACACTTACCTCAGAAGAAATACGTGTGGCGTTAAAGGATGCTACAAGCCAGATTGTGGAGACTGTTCATGGAATTCTGGAAAAGACACCGCCGGAACTGGCTGCGGATATTGTAGACAGAGGAATCGTACTTACAGGCGGCGGTGCCCTTCTTCATGGGATGGATACACTGATCGAGCAGAGAACCGGAGTAAGTACACTGACTGTGCAGGATGCAATGAGCGTGGTCGCAGTGGGAACCGGTAAGTATGCAGAGGTAATGGCACGTTTTGACGGATAAAGCAGGAGGTACTGCACAGTGCAGTGCCTTTTTGCGTTGTCAGAGGTTCAAAGAAGCAGGAGGTGTGGAGAAAAGCACATGAGTGAAACTGTCACAGGATACATAGATCATGTTATTTTTAGAAATGAAGATAACGGATATACAGTTATGGTACTGAAAGGTACAAAAAAAGAGGAAGAGCTGACCTGCGTGGGAAGTTTCCCTGCGATCACACAGGGGGCATCTATTGAAGCAACCGGAGTATATATCCATCATCCGGTATATGGCAAACAGTTTCAGATCAGTTCTTTTACAGAGAAGATGCCGGAGGATACATATGGAATAGAACGTTATCTGGGTTCAGGCGCCATCAGGGGAATCGGTGCTGCACTGGCTGCCAGGATCGTGCGGAAGTTTGGAGATGACACACTCCGTATCGTAGAAGAAGAGCCGGAGCGGCTTGCAGAGGTAAAGGGGATCAGTGAGAAAAAAGCCCGGGAGATCGCTGCGCAGGTAAGTGAGAAGGCAGAGATGCGAAAAGTAATGATCTTTCTGCAGAAATATGGGATTTCCCTGAACCTGGGCGCAAAGATTTATCAGAAATATAAGGAATCTGTCTATACGATCCTTCAGGAGAATCCTTACAGACTTGCGGAAGATATTTCCGGTGTGGGATTTAAGATTGCTGATGAGATTGCTGCCAGAGTCGGTATTCACGCAGACTCAGATTACAGAATCCGCAGCGGAATGCTGTATACTCTTCTGCAGGCTTCGGGAGAAGGACATACTTATCTTCCGAGGGAACAGTTATTTACAAGATGTGCCAGACTTCTGGGAGTGGATGAATCCTATATGGAGAAACATCTTATGGATATGGTTATTGACAGGAAGCTGGTGCTGAAAGAAAAAAGCGGAGAAACTATCGTTTATCCGGCACAGTATTATTATCTGGAACTGAACACTGCCAGGATGCTTAATGAACTGAATATTGTGTGTCCTGAGGATAAAGAGCTTGTCAGGCACAGAATTGAGCTGATCGAGAAAGAGACAGGAACTGTTCTGGATGAAATGCAGAAGAAAGCAATCACTGAAGCAGCGGATCATGGACTCTTTATTCTTACAGGAGGCCCCGGTACAGGTAAAACGACAACGATCAATGCGATCATCCGCTTTTTTGAGGGAGAAGGTGCAGAGATTCGGCTGGCTGCACCTACCGGACGTGCTGCAAAGAGAATGACAGAGACTACCGGATATGAGGCGCAGACAATTCACCGTCTGCTGGAACTGAATGGAATGCCGGAGGAAGAGAGGGACGGGCATTCAGCTAAATTCGAGAGGAATGCACAGAATCCGCTGGAGGCAGATGTGATCATTATTGATGAAATGTCTATGGTGGATATTCATCTGATGCATTCTCTTCTTCTTGCAGTGGTAGCAGGAACCAGACTGATCCTTGTGGGGGATGAGAATCAGCTTCCGAGTGTAGGCCCGGGCAATGTGCTGAGAGATATTATCCGAAGCAGATGTTTCCCTGTAGTGGAACTGACTAAGATATTCAGACAGGCATCAGAGAGTGATATTGTTGTAAATGCTCATAAGATAAATAAGGGAGAACAGGTTCAGATCAATAATAAGAGCAGGGATTTCTTTTTTCTGAAGAGATATGATGCAGATATCATTATAAGAGTAGTGATCGCGCTGATCCAGGAGAAACTGCCGCGCTATGTAGATGCCAAACCCTTTGAGATACAGGTACTGACACCTATGAGAAAGGGACTTCTGGGAGTAGAGCGGCTGAATCAGATCCTGCAGAGATACCTGAATCCGCCGGAAGACGGGAAATCCGAGAGGGCGGTTGGAGACCGGCTGTTCCGCACAGGGGACAAGGTCATGCAGATCAGAAATAATTATCAGATGGAATGGGAAATCCGGGGACGATATGGGGTTGTCATTGAGAAAGGCGTGGGAGTATTTAACGGAGACACCGGAATCCTCAGGGAAATCAATGAATTTGCTGAGACAGCAGAAGTGGAATTTGAGGATGGACGTTTTGCAATGTACTCGTTCAAACAGCTGGAGGAACTGGAACTTGCATATGCTATTACAATCCACAAGTCGCAGGGATCTGAGTATCCGGCAGTCATACTTCCATTGCTTTCCGGACCACAGATGCTTTTAAACAGGAACCTTCTTTATACCGCAGTTACCAGAGCAAGAAAATGTGTGACGGTTGTGGGAAACGAGGAGACCTTTGCAGAGATGATACGCAATGAAAAACAGCAGAAGAGATACAGTGCACTGGATGAACGGATCAGAGAACTGAGTGAGACTACAGGGGATAATAATACAGATGGTGAAGAATGATATTGCAGACTGTGATCTGATGACTGAATAATAACAGAAAAAATTTATTCCGATAATATGAGAAAAACAGAAATACAGAGGATAGCAAAACAAAGAGTAAAATAGTGGAAGGAAATGGAAATGAAACGGTTTCTGAACATGGTTGCTGATATTTTTTACCCGAGATGCTGTCCGGTCTGTCAGAAAATACTGGCAGATCAGCGAAGGATGATCTGTCCGGAATGCGAGAAAGAACTTCGTCCGATTGGTCATCCCAGATGTTATAAATGTGGAAAACCCATAGAAACAGGGGAATACTGCAGAGACTGTCAGAAACACAGGCATGTGTATGAACAGGGAAGAGGGATTTTTGTCTATGATGGCATAATGAGAAGATCTGTCACCAGATATAAGTACTATGGATGCAGAGAATACGGTGATTTTTATGCCAGAGCAATGTATCGATATGCACAGAAAGAATTGCGGGAATGGAAGCCGGATCTGATCGTGCCGGTTCCGGTACACAGGTCGAAGGAGCGGCAGAGAGGTTTTAATCAGGCTGCATATCTGGCGGAGAAACTCGGTCATTATACCGGGATTTCCACAGATGTCAATATTGTGCAGAAAGTTTTAAAGACAAAGTCGCAGAAAAAACTGAATGCTTTGCAGAGAAGAAAAAACCTGGAAAAAGCGTTCTGCGTGACCGGGGATGTCAGGGGAAAGAATATCCTGGTGATAGATGATGTGTATACAACAGGAAGTACGATCGATGCAATGGCCGGATGCCTGAAGAGAAAAGGTGCCGGAAATGTTTATTTTCTTACGGTTTGCATAGGCAGGAGATAAGAAAAAACACTTTTCATACATAATGATATATGTTACAATTAATCTGTATGATTATATGAATGATATCAGGTTGTTGCTGAGAACAGAGTGAACAGTAATAGCGGATTATAGCAAAAGGAAAAGCATACAGTAAGGAGTAATTTATGTTAAATGAAGAGAAGATAAAAATCATGAATAAACTTGCCATGTATGAACAGGGTGAAGGAAAGAAATATCTTCCGGTCAGCAGGTACTACCGTAGTGATTATATCGGACTTGCCATGATTAAGAATTTTTTCCTTGTTACGATTGGGTATTGCCTGATTCTGGCCGGTATCGCAGCATATTTTGCTGAATATCTGATAGATAATGTTCATAAGATGAACCTTGTTTCACTGGGCGTGGAAGTTATTCTGGGGTATGTGGCAGTGCTGGTACTGTTTTCTGTCCTGACATATATCCAATATACGGTGAAATACCATAAAGCAAAGAAAAGTGTGAAAAATTATTATGAAGAACTTACACAATTAAGTAAAATCTACGGTCGCGAAGATAAAAAATCTTCAGCCAGAGGAGTTACAGGAGGATATAAAAAATGACAGCATTACTCGAATTAAAACAGCGAATAAAGAATTTATACAGCCAGTATGAGATTTATATCCTGCCTGTCTTACGTTTTGTTCTGGCAATGGCTTATTTCATATGGATCAATACCAATATGGGATATATGAAGCAGATCGATAATATATTTATTGTTCTGATCCTTGCACTGATCTGTTCCATTCTTCCTTCGGGTGTAATGATTTTTGTAGGATTTGCCCTGATGGTCGCACATGGTTATGCACTGGGGATAGAAGTTGCAGGTTTTATGCTTGTGCTGATCCTGTTTATGGCAATTCTCTTCCTGAGATTCAGTTCAGACAATAATTTAGTACTTGTATTTACACCGCTTTCCTTTGGGTTCAGTGTTCCGACGCTTCTTCCTATCGGAAGCGGACTTTTGTGCAATGCGTTTTCTGCACTTCCTGCAGGCTGCGGAGTGATTATTTACTATTTTATCCGTTTTATACGTGTACAGCATAAACTTCTGGAAAACCCGGATGTTGCCATAGCTGACAAATTAAAACTTCTGACAGATGGAATCGTGCAGAACTGGGGAATGTGGATCACAGTGATTGCCTTTATCGCAGTGATTCTGCTGGTGAATCTGATACGTACCCGCTCTTTTGACTATGCATGGAGAATTGCCATTATTGCAGGTGGAGTTGTGTATGTTCTGATGATTATTGCAGGTGGATTTTATTTCAGACTGGATATTGATGTTGTTACGCTGATCATTTATACAGTGATCTCTGTGGTGATAGGATTACTTCTTGAATTCTTTGTATTTGGTGGTGACTATACCCGTACCGAGAGACTGGAATATGAGGATGATGAATATTATTATTATGTAAAAGCAGTGCCGAAAGCCTGTGTCACAACATCTGAAAGAAGTATAAAGAAGATTAACGGAAGTTCCGCAAAGGATGAAAGACCGGCACAGGATAATGTTGTTTCTTATGCGAATCCTATTTTTCATGGTGATGAGAAAGCAGTGACGACAGATGAGGCTGCAGCACCTGTAGAGAGAAAGAAAGATATTGACAGCGTGGATTTTGAGAAGAAACTGGAAGAATCATTAAAAAATCTGTAAAAAGCAGTTTCCGGTAACGATGAGACATACGAGCCAAAATTCCATTGCCGCAGGCAATCTGGAATGAATTTTGGCTACGTTACTGTGAACGGAGTGAACAGTAACACAAAATCCACTGAAAACATTTTTAACGATAAGGTATATAAAAATGATAAGGAAAGGAGAGCCATATGCAGGAATTTTCAGGAAATTTGATAGAGGCATTATCAAGACTGGCATTTCCTAAGATTGGGATTATAGATATCATACAGATTGCACTGATCGCTTTTTTTGTATATCAGTTCATGGTATGGATCAAATATACTCATGCATATACACTTCTGAAAGGAATACTGGTCGTTCTCCTCTTCATTCTGATCGCGTATATTTTCAGGATGAATACGATTCTGTGGATTTTTTCAAATCTGGCAAGTACACTGATCGTAGGTGTGATCGTTATTTTTCAGCCGGAGCTCAGAAAAGTTCTGGAACAGCTTGGACAAAAGCGGATCATGGCTTCACTGATACCTTTTGATGCAGGTAAAGAGGTGAAGGAAAGATTTACGGATAAAACCATCAGTGAGCTGGTCAAAGCATGTTTTGATATGGGAGAAGTTAAGACCGGGGCGCTGATTGTAATTGAGCAGAATGAGCTGCTGACCGATTATATAAGAACAGGTATTAATCTGGATGCAATCCTTACCAGTCAGCTTCTGATCAATATATTTGAACATAACACACCACTTCATGACGGAGCTGTTATTGTAAGAGAGAACAGGATTGTGGCTGCAACTTGCTATCTTCCACTGTCTGATAATATGGAACTGAGCAAACAGTTGGGAACGCGGCACAGGGCAGGCGTGGGGATCAGTGAGCAGACAGATTCTGTTACGATCATTGTATCAGAGGAAACCGGTCAGGTATCTGTAGCGCAGGGAGGAAAGCTGATCAGAGGTGTAAACAGTGCAAAACTCAGAGAAATCCTGGTCAGAGCGCAGAATAAGCAGGTTGTAGACAACAGCAAACTTCGCCATTTACTGAAAGGAAGAGTGAAGCATGAAGAAGCGAAAAATAACAGATAATATACCTTTGAAAATCATGTCTGTCGCAATAGCTGTTGTGCTATGGCTGATCGTTGTAAATATAGATAATCCGACAGGAACCAATTACTATACGCTCAACGATGTGGAACTGATCAACAAGGAATATGTGGAATCTTCAGATACCATCGGTAAGATGTGTATGCCGGAACAGAACCAGGATTCCGTAAAAGTCGCGATCACTGCAACCAAGAAGATCAGAGACAAGATCAAAGTTACAGACATCTCTGCGGTAGCTGATCTTCAGCAGGCGGTAAGCCTGGATACAAATCCGGTTATGGTTCCCATTACCGTCACCTGTTCTGTGCCGGGAGTATCTCCCAGTGATATTAAAGTTACTCCTCAGAATCTCAGTGTAAATCTTGATGAAAAAGAGACACAGGAGTTTGTGGTAAATGTCAGCAGAGGTGACACGAAACCGGGCAAGGATTATGAAGTAGGAAGTCTGACTGCCAGTCCGGAGAAAGTAAGGATTACAGGTCCGAAGACGCTGATTAATAAAATAGATAAGGTAAATGCTTCCATTGAACTGGATGGAAATACAGAGGATTTTACACAGGATGTAAACCTTACGATCATTGATAAGAATCAGGAGGTACTTACCGATTCTGAAATGAATTCATTACGGATCGAGAATAATGCAAAAGTAACAGTGACTGCAAAATTATGGAAAATCCACCAGGGAGTACAGATATCTGCAGGTTATGTAGGAACACCGGCTGAAGGATATCAGGTTGGGGCTGTGAGAACAGTGCCGGATACGATCAGTGTAGCAGGCAGTGCAGAAGGTCTTGAAAGTCTTGCGGATAATAATAATGTGATCACTATACCGGAAGACAGTATTGATATTTCCGGTGAATCCAAAGATGTGGAGAAAAAAATCAGTCTTACGAATCTTCTGCCGGACAATGTGAAACTTACCAGTGACTCCAGTGAAGATGTATGGGTAACTGTAAGTATTCTTCCGGCCGGAAGCAGAGAGTTTGAATTTCCGACTAAGAATATAGAGGTTAAGAATAAACCGAAAGATCTGCAGGTAACATTTGAGACTGCGCAGATAGAAGTGCGGATCAAATCAGATAACAAAGATCTGGATGATCTGAATAATGACAAAGACATTAAGGCATCTATAGATCTGGATGGCAAAAAAGAAGGAAGTTATGAAGTCCCGGTTGAGATAGTCTTGCCGGATGGTTATGAGACAGTGGAAGATGTGACTACGGAAGTAGTGATTTCATCAGGGACTGCTGTTGATGACAGTAAGGAAAACAAGGAATAAAAGAATTCTCCACTTACAGAAGGGGTAGTAACAATATAAGAGGAACAGTGAAATGGTCAGTAAAAAAGTGACAGTTAAAAATCCCACAGGTCTTCATCTGAGACCTGCGGGGATTTTGTGCAATGAGGCAATGAAATACCAGTCACAGATAACATTTGTCTACGATGGGGGCATGGCAAATGCAAAGAGTGTACTGAGTGTACTTGGTGCATGCGTAAAATGCGGAAATGAGATAGAACTTACCTGTGAAGGTGTTGATGAACGGGAAGCCCTGGATCATCTTGTTGCTGCTATTGATAGCGGCCTTGGCGAGTAGAAAGCTGCTGTGCACAAACAGAGTGAACAGTAACCATAAAGTAACATGACTAAAAGAGGAGGAACTTATTGTGAAAAGAAGATTAGTTGCGGTTACATTGAGTCTTATTATGACAATGGCAACTGTCAGTGAAGCAGGTGCTGCTGCATTTACTTCACCTGATACAGCTCCGGCTGTTGCCACACAGACAGATGCAGAAGAAGTAAATGTTACAGAAGAAACTTCTGAAACAGGAACTTCTGAAACAGAAGCAGACGCTTTTTCAGATGGAGATGATGGGACAGCAGTACCATCACAGGAACAGACAGACGACGCATTTACAGCGGGAACGGATACGACTGCTGCATTGCCGGACGAGACGCCGTCAACAGCAGATGCTACGGATGCCGTTGGAGCCGCTGTAGTGAAAGCTGAGGACTGGGTAAGCACAGAGAATGGCTTTAAACTGCGCAAACCTGCAAAAAATCAGGATACAGCAAATACAGATGATCAGAAAGCAGCAACAGCAGCACTACCCGATGAGGAGATGCTGTCTGAGACTGACGGATTCTCAGGAGATCAGACAGAATCATCTGAAACAGCAGTGGCTGAAACAGATACAACAGCTGTGACAGCAGAGGTTACAGCAATGGAAACACCAGCAGCAACGGATACAGTGTCTGTAACAAATGAAGAATTTTATACAGCGGCAGACGGAATTGTAAAGATCAGCACAGAGTATAAAGGGGAAACCCATACAGGATATTATCTGTTTGATGAAGAGGGAATCCTTGTAACTGGACAGGCTGAGGTAAAAGAAAAATCTTCAGCTGATGAAGAACCGACATCAGATGCAGCTCAGTCAGCAGGAGAAGATGCCGCAGGGGAAGAAACAGAAGCCCAGGCAAATCAGTCCTATTTTACAACTGCAGATGAGGCTGTTGTTTATACCGGATGTGAAGGAGAAGCGATAACTCCATATACATCTACAGTAGGCCAGCAGGAGAAGAGTGTATGGAAATGGACAGGAACATATTTCCAGTACTACGATGAGAATGGTAATCTGGAGACAATTGCACAGCTTGAAGCGAAAGCAAAAGCAGCAGGTACATATACCGGATATTTCAAGATCAATGAGGATTATTACTGCCTTGATCCTGAAGGTAAGCCACAGACAGGAGAGATCACCCTCACAGTTAACGGCGAATCAAACCTGTATTATTTTGATCCTGCAAGCAGCGACATTCCCGGAAAAATGTTCCACAATGGATGGCTTCGTTCAGATACCACTAAGGGAGAGCGCTGGCTGTATTTTAAAAAGGGAAATATTCCGGCAGACATCGGTAAATATTATAAGCGTGGCGTAGTTGCCACAGCTATCCCGGAGAAAGGAAACGGAGATTACTTGCTGGATGCCAATGGATATGTTCTGAAATCAGTGATGAAGAAGGCTCAGAATGGTGCATATTACTGTACCGACAGTAACGGCCAGATTTATAGAAATAAACTTGTAAAATACGGCAATTTCAGATATTATTTTGGTTCAAACGGAAAGCGGGCAACCTGGACAAAGAGATGGGCAAAAGCAGGTGACCATTACTATTACTTTGGAAGTACTCCGGGTCGTGTTGTTGAGAAACATGGCTGGCAGAAACTTGTCAGCACCAGTGGCAAATTCCTTGGCTGGCTGTATTTTGATTCCAAGGGAAATCATTATACGGATAAGTGGACTTCCGCAGGTTATTATTTTAAGTCATCAGGAAAGCTTGCAAGCGGTTTGACAGAAATCGATGGAAAGAAATATATATTTGAATCATCTACATCCGCAGAACACAAAGGTAAAGTATATAAGAGCACAATGGTGCGCTATAAAAAGAAATGGTATATCGCATCCTCTAAGGGAAGCCTGTATAAGAGCGGATGGAGAAAATACAGCGGTAATTACTATTATCTTAAAGAATGTGTGGTTCAGACAAATCAGTTTATGAAAAAGAATGGAGTAAACGGTTATCTGGATGCAAACGGTAAATATACAAGAGGATGGGTAATTGTAAGTAATGCTAAAAACCTGGTGAGATATATCGATCCGTCAGGAAACGGATTTGCAAGAAATAAGAGTATGAGAGTTAATGGAATTCTGTATTACTTTGACAGTAACGGATACCGTATCACTGATCTGACAAACAGATACAGAGGACCGTATTCTGTTCAGGTGGACAGAGTAAACGGAGTTATGACTGTTTATGCTGATTCAGCCAGAACAATTCCTGTTAAGACGATCAGGGTATCTGTAGGTTTAGCGGGAACACCAACCCCGACCGGTGACTTTACACTGAGCAGAAGCCTGAGGTGGCAGCCTCTTATGGGACCATCCTGGGGACAGTATGGAACTCATGTAGACGGTGCCGGACAGGGAGGAATCTTTGTTCATTCTGTAGCCTGCGGCCAGGCAAACTCATATAATCTTCCGGCAGGAGAGTACAATAAGCTTGGATCTCCTGCATCACATGGATGTATCAGAACCTGTGTGGCAGATGCGAAGTGGGTTTATGAGAACTGTAATGGCGCACCGATCAGTATTATTGATGGTAAATATAAAGCAGATGATGCAATGAAAGGACCTCTTGGAAAGAAAGCACTGACTCCGTTAAGAGGAGCTGCTAATTTTGATCCTACAGATCCGGCTGTCTGATCCGGATATTTCTGCCAGGATAAATAAACATAATTGCTTATAGAAACGAAATATGCAAAACGGCTGCACAGAGCAAGAAATGTGCAGCCGTTTTTGGGTATATATCAGGGATTATCTTGCGAAAATGTAATATAGTGTGTATAATATGTTAATAGTATTGTAATAAAATGGACGTTTATTAGAAGACAGGACAGGAGTAGAAAGATGAAAAGAGATTTTTTAAAAATCAGAAAAAGGTTTATTGTTGGTTGTCTGGCAGCTGTGATAGCTGTAGCGCAGCCTGTAAGCTCTGTTTTTGCAAATCCGCATTATGACAGACGTGATACAGTGGCTGAGGAGGAATTTATTTATTCTGCAAGAACTTCCGGTACAGAGTCATCAAGAAAAAAAGTGAACTCCAAAGCATGGAAAAAGATCAACGGTGTCTGCTATAACGGAAGTGGTAAAATCATTCCGGGTGCGATAACCAGAGGCATGGATGTCTCTGAATGGCAGGGCAATATTGACTGGAAACAGGTGAAGAAGTCTGACATAGATTTTGCGTTTGTCCGGATATCCTATGGTCTGACTCACGAAGATTACACTTATGATGAGAATATGACAAATGCAGAACTTGCCGGAGTACCCACAGGTACCTATGTGTACAGTACAGCTTTATCAACAACTACCGCATTAAAGGAAGCACAGCTTGCCATCAGCAAAATGCAGGGTTACAAGGTTTCCTATCCGGTCGTATATGATCTGGAGTATGCAAAAGCAAGTAAGCTTTCTGCAAAAACAGTCTCAGAGATGGCACTGACCTTCTGCAATGAAGTGCGCAGGGCCGGATATTATCCAATGGTTTACTGCAATACCAACTGGTATGATAATTACATAGACTGGTCCTTATTATCAGGAGTGGATGTATGGATCGCAAGATATGGGGACACGATTCAGGCACCTGATAAGGAACGGTACAATTATACAATATGGCAGTCCACAGACGGTAACCGGGAAAGCGGACTGAACAGTACCAGCGGACTGGTAGCAGGAATTCCTGCAGGCAATGATGTTGATATGGATTTTGGCTATGTGGATTATACAAAGAAAATTACGCCGAGATGGAAATCTCTGGATTCCTATGTTCCGGCAATGAAACCCGATACAGGCAGCAACGATGGAAGCCAGGAACAGACAGGACTTCATCAGGAAAATGGAAAATACTATTATGTCAATGAAAATGGCGAACGTGTGTCAGATCAGTGGGTAACTGTAAATGGAAAGACCTATTATATCAGTTCTAATGGTTATGCTCTGATGGGAATGAAGAAAGTAGACGGGAAATATTACTGGTTCCATACAAAATCCGGATATATGTTTAAAAACCGCCGCGTGACCAGATCTACCGGCGATATCTACTATTTTGGAAGCGACGGTGTACGTTGCGAGAATGGAATGTACAAAATCAGGGAAAAAAGTGGGGAACACACCTATTATTTCCAGAAAAACGGAAAAGCGTATAAGGGATGGCTGACACTGAATGGTAAAAAATACTATTTTTACAAAGGTAGTTCCGCACTTTCCGGTACGCGTGCTGAGAACATTACACTGACCAGTTCCAACAGGATTGTATCTGTGTTTGATGGAAATGGAGTGTGTACCAGACAATATAAAAAGCAGTAAAAAATATTGAAACATATAAAAAGATCCTGCAGCTGTGGCACTGATGGAAATTCTGCAACAGCTTCGGGATCTTTTTATGAAATTGCCGTAATTAAAGCGTATAGATCAGGATACCTGCAATGATGATCAGGTTTCCCATGATTTTTCCTTTCGTGATTTTTTCCTTCAGAATGAAATGAGAGAGAAGCAGGACAAACACATAGGCGGCAGTATCAATGACAGGACCATAGCGCATATCTACTTTTGTATAACACCATGTATTGAGGAGGAGGATCAGCATATATATGGTGTATGAGAGAATCACCCGGAAATTGAGATATTCCCTGATTCGGTTTTCGTATCTGATATTTGCGCTCTGTTTCAGAAGTATCTGTGAAACAGCGGAAAAAAATGTTCCGCTCAACATGATTAAAATAAATGTTCTATTCATATCTCTGCACCGTCCATACTCCAAATAAAACCACCAGAATACCTATGATATTCTGAATGGAAAGATTTTCATGAAAGATCAGCACTGCCCATATCTGCGACCACAGAAGATAAACACTTTTATTGGCATAGGCAGTAGACAAAGAGAATTTCTTGATGACCTGCTGCCAGGTGATGGCGTAGATTCCGCAGTTGGCTACCATCAGGAACAGGAACAGGTAAAGCAGAGGACTGCTGAGACCATGTTTATTATACTGAACAGATGCAGCTTTGGAAAAAACACTTGTCAGTGAAAACAGCAGGATATTCAGATGAAGTTGTATGTAGTCTTTGAGTTTTGACATAATACCTCCGGGCGATAATGGTATTTTACGGATTTCGTCCAATAGAGCGTGTCTGAAAAATCATTCCCGCAAATTGTGACGCACATCTTGCAGAAAGCCTTTTTCAGACACGCTCTAGCCTGAAAGCTGTCGGACAGTAACTATTTTACATAAAAAAGCAGGGAAGTCAAGGTTTGTGCAGCAGGAATCTTGAAAAGAAATGTTGAAAATGATATGATAAAAATGATTGCAAAAAGATGAAAAGAGAAAGGAAAAGCATATGAGCTTATATTCAGTGGTTGTTCCTGTATATAATTCTGAACATACACTGGGAGAACTATATACCCGTTTGGAGAAAGTATTCCGGGAAACTCTTAAAGAAGACTTTGAACTGATCCTGGTAGATGACGGATCAAAGGACAGATCTTATGAGATCATGACGGAACTCAGAGAAAAGGATCACAGGGTACGGATCATACAGATGGCCCGTAACTTCGGACAGCATCCGGCACTTCTGTGCGGATTTGCACATGTAAAAGGAGAGTTTGTGGTAACAATGGATGATGACCTTCAGCATCAGCCGGAGGAACTTCCGAAGATGGTCAGAACCATGCAGGAGAGACCGGATGTGGATGTTATCATTGCAAGCTATGAAGGAAGAAAGCATGGTCCGATACGCAAACTGGGAACGAAATTTTCTGTATGGGCAACTTCAAAGATGCTGGGAAAAGATCCGGATCTTCAGATCACCAGTTACAGGCTGATCCGCAGATTCCTTGTGGATGCCATGGTAAAAACAAATACATATCTTCCACAGATTGGAAACCTTCTGATCAGGAGTTCTAACCGTATTATTAATGTTCCGGTTCAGCATGCAGACAGAGCTTACGGAAAAAGCGGTTATTCCTTTAAGAGACTGCTGAAAGATCTGATTTATGATATCACGACACATACTGCATTTCCCCTTCTGCTGGTGAGAAATATCGGAATTGTCAGTTTCCTGATAAGTGTAGTTCTGTCGGTCTGTTATCTGGTAAGATATTTTACACTGGGCATATCTGTGCAGGGCTGGACTTCGCTGATGCTGGTTATGCTGGCGTTTTTTGGACTGATTTTGTTATCAATCGGAATTATGGGAATCTATTTAATGAACATTCTTAATGAGGCAAAAAAAATGCCCCATTATGTAATACGTCGGGAGGATACGGACGAATAATGAAGGAAATTGGCGGATATTTTCAGCTGGAAGAGATGCCGGGAGAGGAATATTATCCTGACCTGTACAGGGTCAATCTTGGAAGAACCGCACTGCTGTGGCTTTTGAAGAGCCGCAGGTGCAGGAAAATCCTATTACCGTATTTTCTGTGTGAATCAGTGGTGCATACCTGTCAGGAAAATCAGATAGAGACAGAATTTTATCATCTGAATGAGAAACTGGAAGTTCTGTATCCGAAAGAACAGCTTCCGGAAGGGGAATATCTTTATCTGGTTAATTACTATGGTCAGCTGTCTGATTCCCGGATATCAGAGTATAAAAAGATTTACGGAAACATCATAGTGGACCATACCCATGCATTTTTTCAGAAACCATTAAAAGGGATAGATACACTGTATTCCTGCAGAAAATTCTGGGGTGTCAGCGATGGCGCATATCTGTCAACAGATGCCAGCCTGACAGAAAATAAGACTGTCGATTATTCTGCAGAGCGTATGAAACATATTCTGGGGCGTTATGAGCATAATGCCGGAACCTACTACAAAGATATGCTGGAAAATGCGGCAAAATATGACGGGATGGAGCTTCGGCAGATGTCAAAGCTTACACAGAATCTTCTGAAAGCTGTGGATTATGACAGAGCAAAGAAAAAAAGGGAAGAAAACTACCGGATTCTCGGAGAACTGCTTCCATCGGAAAGCATATTTAATCAGACTGTGCCGGAGGGACCTTTTGCATATCCGTATTTCCACGCTGATGGAATGAAACTTCGCAGATATCTTGCCGAAAAGAAGATATTTGTGCCGACTTACTGGAAAAATATAATTGAGAACTCTGAGACAAAAAGTCTGGAATATACCTGGGCTGCCAATATTCTTCCGTTGCCCTGCGATCAGCGTTACAGCGTGGAGGATATGAAATATATGGCTTCGGTTGTCAGAGAATGTGAGGAACGGATATGAAACATAAAGTGTTGATTCTGGGAACGCTCGGAGAATTTACAGAGCTGGTAAAGAAAGCAAAAGAGAAAGGTTATGAGACTGTTGTGTGCGACGGATATGCAGATGGTATTGCCAGAACGTATGCAGATAAGGCTTATACCATTCCTGTAACAGATGTAGATGCTATTGCCCTGATGTGCAGGGAAGAAGGTGTGGACGGGATCATCACATCATTTTCAGATCTGCTCCTGGAGTGTATGGTTAAAATTGCAGACAAAGCAGGACTGCCCTGTTATCTGAAACCGGAACAGCTTTTCTGGTACAGGGATAAATCGGCATGCCGGGATGTTCTGGACAAGCTTGGACTGCCGGCACCGGGATTTCGGAAAATATCTGTGGAACTGCTGAAACAGGGATCAGAAGAAGAAATACAACAGAGTATTGCAAATCTGCAGTATCCTCTGATCAGTAAACCTCTGGATAAATATGGTTCAAGAGGAATATTTATTATTCATCGTTCAGATGAAGTTAGAAAAAAAGCCCTGCAGACAGCGGAATATACGGACTGTCAGGAAATTCTGGTTGAGGAATACAATGACGGTTATGAGTTTAACATGATGACATGGGTAATGGATGGGAAAGTCAATGTGATCAGTATTGCAGATCGTGAGAAAACGGAAATGGAAGAGGGAATGCTTCCGCTCAGCACACGAAATGTTTATCCATCCCGTTTCCTGACGGAGGTCGAAAAAAGTGCCACAGATATTCTGCAGAATTATATCCGCTATACCGGACAGACGGAAGGTGCATTATCCATGCAGTTTTTCTGGAAACCTGGCAGGGGCATTCAGGTATGTGAGATTGCAGGACGTTTCTTTGGATATGAACATGAGCTGACAGATATGGTTTATGGATTTCAGACAGAGGAACTGCTGCTGGATTATCTTTATGAAAAAGACCGGATAAAGGAGATGTTTGACTGTCATGATATTTATCATCCGGTAAAATATGGGGCTGTACTGTATTTTCAGGGACGACAGCTTCAGATTGCAGATCAGACGGCAGCCTGTGAGCTTGCAAAAGAAAAATGCGTTGTAAAACCCTGGATTTTTTATAAAGAAGGCGAACGTGTGATAGAATATGGGCCGAATCCATATCTTGCATTGTATTATATAGAAACAGAAAACCGCAGGCAGCTGGAGAAGGAGACTGAGAAATTTTTTAGTGAGATGAGTATCCGGGATCCGGAGGGAAGAGAAGTTGCCTACAGAAATAAGATACCGGAATATGAGAAGGAAAAGAAAACAGATGATTGATTTTAACAGACCTGCTTTTACAGGCAGGGAATTTGATTACATACGTGATGCGGTACAGAGAGGAATGCTCTGTGGGGATGGAGAATATACGAAAAGATGTTCTCAGTGGATGATGGATAAATTTCATGTAAATCATGTAATGCTTACCACATCCTGTACCCATGCTCTGGAGATGGCAGCCCATCTTTGCGACATTAAGCCCGGTGATGAGGTGATCATGCCGTCCTATACATTTGTTTCAACCGCAGATGCCTTTGTATTAAAGGGAGCAAAGATTGTATTTGTTGATATCAGACCGGATACAATGAATATTGATGAGAAACTGATCGAGGCGGCAGTGACTGAGAAAACAAAAGTGATCGTCCCGGTCCACTATGCAGGGGTTGCCTGTGAGATGGATACCATTATGGAGATTGCAAAGAAATACAATCTGAAGGTTGTTGAAGACGCTGCGCAGGGAGTAGATGCCTGTTATAAGGGAAAAGCTCTTGGTACCATTGGAGATTTTGGGTGTTACAGTTTCCATGAGACAAAGAACTATACTATGGGAGAGGGCGGTGCAATCCTTTTTAACAGGGATGAATATGTGGAGAAAGCAGAGATCCTGAGAGAAAAGGGAACTGACAGAAGTAAGTTTTTCCGCGGACAGGTTGACAAGTATCGCTGGATGGATTATGGTTCTTCCTATCTTCCAAGTGAACTGAATGCAGCATATCTTTATGCACAGCTGGAAGCAAGAAATCAGATCTTTGCCAAAAGAATGGAGATATACAATTATTATCATAAAAATCTGGCTCATCTTGCACAGGAAGGTAAGATCGAACAGCCTTATGTGCCGGAGGAATGCAGCCACAATGCCCATATGTATTATATCAAGGTGCGTGATATACAGGTAAGAACCCGGCTGATTGCTTACCTTCGGGAAAAAGGAATCTGCAGCGTATTTCATTACGTGCCTCTTCATTCTGCACCTGCGGGACAGAAATTTGGAAGATTTTCAGGGGAAGATGTTTATACTACAAAGGAAAGTGAACGTCTGTTGAGACTGCCGATGTTTTATAATCTGGATATGGAGGATGTGAAGTATATCACAGATACCATAGCTTCTTTTGACGGATTCTGATAATCGTGTGCCGCAAGTCTGTTTCAGGAATCAACTTGTCGGCACATCGGACGGAAAACAGAGACATATATTAAGAGGAAATATTATGAAAAAATGGAAATATTTATTAAAGGTTGTTATGGCTGTGGGAGTCATTGCAATGACTGCTGTTCAGATCTGCGCTGCTGCGGAAGGAACTGCGCAGGCTGCTGTTTCAGAGGTTACACCCGTATCCATTTCAACTAATGAGATTTCAGGCTGGCCTGCAGGTCCTGAGATCACATCTGAGACAGGGGTACTGATGGATGCAGACAGCGGAACTCTTCTGTACAGCAAGGGCGGAGATGAAATCCGTTATCCGGCAAGTATTACCAAAATCATGACACTGCTTCTGGCGGTGGAGAACTGTTCCCTGAAAGAAGATGTTGTCTTTACGGAAACAGGAACACGTGATATCAGTTGGGATTCCGGCAATATTGGAATGCAGGTGGGAGAAGTGATGAGCATGAGAGCATGCCTTTATGCACTTGTGATCCGCTCTGCAAACGAGGTCGCAGCCCAGATTGCAGAACATGTAGGCGGCACAGAGCAGCATTTTGTAGATATGATGAATGAACGTGCGGCTCAGATCGGATGCACGAATACACATTTTGTAAACGCCAGTGGTCTTCCGGATCCTGACCACTATTCTACTGCACATGACATGGCGTTGATCATGCGGGAAGGTCTGAAGAATAAAAAATTCCGCAGGATCATCGGCGCTACAGATTATACGATCAAACCTACGAACATGAACAGTGAGTCAAGGGTACTGCATACGCATCATCCGATGCTTGCTCCGGAGAGCAGCTATCATTATGATGGCTGTATTGGCGGCAAGACAGGATATACCAGTGAGGCCGGAAACACTCTTGTGACAGCAGCAGAGAAGAATGGAACTACTTATATTACAGTGACAATGAAGGCAGCAGACCTTGCAGTTGCCAGTACGGATTCCACAGCACTGTTCAACTATGGTTATCAGAATTTCACAAAAGCACAGGTAAATGGTGGAGAAGTATCAGTTCCAAACGGAGTGACTGTGGATAACCTGACTGTTCAGGAGAATTCACAGAATGGAAATACAGTAAATGATTACTATTATAATGATTATCTGTTGGGAAGCGTTGAAGTTCCGGAAACTACACCTACACCGGAACCTGCAGCGGATGCCCGTTCTGATACATCCGGAGGAAATACGGATCAGGCGGATCAAAATGAGAAATCAGATACTGTCGGAGAAGAAAAAACTTCTGCGGGGATGCCGGAACTGCGAAAAATACTTCTGATCATAGGAGCGGCAATGCTTCTTCTTATTATCATTCTGAGCATTGCACTTGCAAAAAAGGAAAAAAGATATTATGGCTAAGTCTGCATACCATGTGGATTTATGCGAACAGATATAACAGAAACACAGAGAAAGCTAAAGAAAAGAGGAAAATAAAATGGGAAAAATCAAAGTTACAGAATGTGGTGGAATTAAGGGATTAAAAGTGGTAGAACCTACAGTTTTCGGAGATGCCAGAGGATATTTCATGGAAACCTACAATTACAATGATTTCAAAGAAGCAGGAATTGATGTCGAATTTGTACAGGATAATCAGTCAAGCTCACATAAGGGTGTACTTCGCGGACTCCATTTCCAGATCAATTACCCACAGGATAAACTGGTACGTGTTGTAAATGGTGAGGTATTTGATGTGGCGGTAGATCTTCGTGAAGGCTCAGAAACATATGGAAAATGGTTTGGAGTCGTACTTTCTGCTGAAAACAAGAAACAGTTCTTCATTCCGAAAGGATTTGCACATGGTTTTCTTGTACTTTCCGAGCATGCGGAATTTGTTTACAAATGCTCTGATTTCTATCATCCAAATGATGAGGGCGGCCTGATCTGGAACGATCCGGATATCGGAGTTGAATGGCCGATTCCGGAAGGAATGGAATTAAGCTTTTCTGACAAAGATACCAAATGGGGAAGCTTTAAAGAGTACCGTAAATAGGAGAATGAGCGATTGAATACAATTTTTTCTTTACCGATGGATATTTATAAGAACAGACGGCTTGTTGCAAAGCTTGCAAAGAATGATTTCAAAACAAGATATGCAGGTTCTTATCTGGGAATTGTGTGGGCGTTTATCCAGCCTGTGATCACGATCCTGGTATACTGGTTTGTATTCTCTGTAGGTTTTCGTTCCGGAACAGGGGATCTGGGAGTTCCTTTTGTTCTTTATCTGGTAGCAGGTATTGTGCCATGGTTCTTTTTCCAGGATGCGCTGATAGGGGGGACAAATTCTCTGCTGGAATACAATTATCTGGTAAAAAAAGTCGTTTTTAATATCAGTGTGCTTCCGGTAGTCAAGATCATTTCTGCCATGTTTGTGCATGCATTCTTTGTGTTGTTTACGATCATCCTGTATGCAGCGTATGGGAAATTTCCTGATTTCTATTATCTGCAGATTATTTATTACAGTGTATGTGTGTTCATTCTGGTATTGGGCTTATCCTATGCCACAAGTGCAATCGTTATTTTTTTCAGAGATCTGACCCAGATCATCAACATTGTGCTTCAGGTAGGAGTCTGGCTGACTCCGATCATGTGGATCGTTGAGGCTTCACCTCTGATGGGACATCCTGTGATCATGAAGATCCTGAAACTGAATCCGATGTATTATATTGTTTCCGGATACAGAGATACATTCCTGATGAAAACCTGGTTCTGGGAACATGCAGGATGGACGGTCTATTTCTGGATATTTACAATTCTGTGTTTCCTGTTCGGAAGCTGGGTATTTAAACGTCTGCGCATTCATTTTGCAGATGTACTGTAACTAGTACAGCGAATATTAATATAGCAGAAACTTAATTTTCGCTGTACTGGTAAGCGCGAAATAAGTCAGAGGAAGATGAAAAACACAGGAACATAACAGAAAGGAAATCACGTGGAGAACAAGAAAGTAATTCAGGTGAAGGATCTCACCAAAATGTATAAATTATATGATAAGCCTTCGGACAGACTGAAAGAAGCGTTGGGGCTTACCAGAAAGAAACTTTATAAAGAGCATTATGCACTTCATGATGTAAATTTTGATATTTATGAAGGAGAATGCGTGGGAATTATCGGAACCAACGGTTCCGGTAAATCCACGATCTTAAAGATCATCACCGGTGTCCTGACTCCCACAGCAGGGGAAGTAAAGGTAGACGGACGAATTTCCGCGCTGCTGGAACTGGGAGCCGGATTTAACATGGAATATTCAGGTCTTGAGAATGTATACCTGAATGGAACCATGATCGGTTTTTCAAAAGAAGAGATTGATGCCAGACTGAATGATATTCTGGAATTTGCGGACATTGGAGACTTTATCCACCAGCCTGTAAAGACTTATTCCAGCGGTATGTTCGTGCGTCTGGCTTTTGCTGTTGCGATCAATATTGATCCGGAGATCCTGGTGGTAGATGAGGCGTTGTCTGTAGGCGACGTGTTCTTTCAGGCAAAATGTTATCACAAGTTTGAGGAATTTAAGAAACAGGGCAAGACGATCCTGTTTGTAAGTCATGATCTTGGAAGCGTTTCCAAGTATTGTGACAGAGTTATTCTTCTGAACAAAGGCGTAAAGATGGATGAAGGTTCACCAAAGCAGATGGTTGACCTGTACAAACAGCTTCTGGTAGGACAGAATCCTGTAAAACAGAATGAATCTGACAGTACAGAGCAGATTGTGGCAGAGGACAGTGAAGGACTGGGAGATTTTCAGGTAAATCCCAATATGCTGGAATATGGAAGCCGTATTGCTGAGATCACAGATTTCAGAGTCATTGATGATAAAGGAAGATGTTCCAATACTGTTGAAAAGGGAAGCTGCTTCAAAATTCGTATGAAAGTCCGGTTTAATGAAGAGATTCAGGAGCCGATCATGGCATACACCTTTAAAAATATTCAGGGTACGGAAATCACAGGTACCAATACCATGTATGAAAATGCAAAGATAGAACACTCCGGAAAAGGGGATATATGTACTGTAACATTTACACAGAACATGAACCTTCAGGGCGGTGAGTATCTCCTGTCATTTGGATGTACAGGGTATAAAAACGGAGATTTTACGGTATTCCACAGACTTTATGACGCATGTAACATAACAGTTATTTCCAGTAAAAATACAGTTGGATTCTATGATATGGATTCAAAGGTGGAAGTACGGTGCGAAGAACAGGTCTGAGAAAGTTATGATGACAAATATCAGTGCGAAAAAATAATCAGCGCGAGGACTATATATGGAAGAAAAAATCGGGAAAGTAATTCTGGATACCACGTGCTATCCGGGAAAAGATCTATACAGTGATGGTGCGATAGAGGATGAAATGCTTGCAATTTCCAGAGATTTTGCACCGGAAGAATTTAACAGAGTGATCAGTGAGAGAAAGAGCTGGCCAATTCTTTATCATTTTTCTCATATCAGGGAGAATATTCTGAGCTGGATTCCCTTTACAGGAGAAGAGAAGGTTCTGGAGATTGGTTCCGGATGTGGTGCTGTGACAGGAGCTCTCTGTGAAAGGGCGAAGGAAGTTACCTGCATCGAGCTTTCTATGAAAAGAAGTAAGATCAATGCATACAGACATCAGGATCAGGATAATCTTAAGATCCTTGTGGGAAACTTTCAGGAGATCGAGAAAAACCTTACTGAGAAATACGACTATATTACTCTGATCGGTGTATTTGAGTATGGAGAATCCTATATCCGGAGTGAGAATCCCTATGTGGACTTTCTCAGGATCATATCAAAGCATCTGAAGCCGGATGGAAAGATCATTCTGGCCATTGAGAACAGACTGGGACTGAAATACTGGGCCGGATGTACAGAGGACCATTTTGGAACTTTATTCGAAGGAATCCAGGGATACCCCAAAACAAAAGGGGTTAAAACTTTTTCAAGAAAAGAATTTAATGGAATTTTGGAGGAAGCAGGAAACTTAAAAGCCGACTGGTATTATCCATATCCGGATTACAAATTTCCAATGACTATTCATTCAGACAGACATCTCCCTGCAAGCGGAGAGCTGCATATGAGGGACTACAATTTTGACAGACTCCGTCTGGACCTGTTTCAGGAATCTCAAGTGTATAACACGCTTTTGAGCAATGATCTTTACCCGCAATTTGCCAATTCCTTTCTTCTTGTGATCGGAAAAGAACAGCCACAGACAGCACCGGTTTATGTGAAGTTTTCCAATGAGAGAGATCAGAAGCTCTCCATTTATACGGAAATCAGTGAAGCAGCAGATGGGCAGCTGACTGTGAAGAAAGTACCGTCACAGAAGAAAGCGGCAGCTCATGTACGGAATCTGGGAACTATCTGTGAAGAACTGACCGGAATGTATAAAGAAGAGAAAATAGAAGTAAACCGCTGCCGGCTCAAAGGTGACTGTGCGCAGCTGGAATATCTGACAGGTATCACCCTGGAAGATAAGCTGGATCATCTTCTGGAAGAAGGCAGAACAGAGGAACTGGAGAAATTATTCTTCTCTTATATACAGAAAGTAAAGAATATTCACGAGAAGAACCACTTTGAGAAAACACCGGAATTTGTAAGGGTATTTGGAAATGTAAACCTGCGTTCTGATCTGAAATGTACAGAAATATCCAATATTGATTTTGTTCCTGCAAATATTATCCTCTCTGAGAATAAAGTATCTGTGATCGACTATGAGTGGACCTTTGCATTTCCTGTACCTTCACAGTTCCTGGTTTACAGGATGATCTTTTACTATCTGGAACTGAATGACAAACGGGGAGTACTTAAAGAGCGGGATTTCTATGAGAAAGCAGGAATCCTGCCTGAAGATATAGAAGTTTATGTGGAGATGGAACATAATTTCCAGAAGTATATTCTGGGTGAGCATACAGCGATGAGAAATATGTATGCCCAGATCTCTCCGGGCCGGGTGGAAGTAGAAGATTATTACAGAGAAAAGAAACAGGAATCTCTGGAAATGCTTCAAATTTTCTGGGATAACGGAAAGAGCTTTAATGAGGCTGATTCTGTGAGATATCTGTTCAGAAACGGGAAAATTCAGACGGAGTTTGAACTTCCGGAGAATACCACAATGCTTCGCCTTGATCCGGGCGAAATGTCCAAGGGACTTAAAATTGTAAAGCTGACATGGGAAGATGAAAGTCAGGTAAAGTTTCACACAGATGGCCGTGAAGTGTCCTCCGGAGAATTCTATTTCGGCGGTGACGATCCGCAGATCATAGTAGATTCTGTTCCTGAGAACAGAAAGTCCATAAAGATTGAGATGGAGATCCTGGACCGGAAAACCACAGAAAAGAAATTCTGGAAAGTATATGCAGAGCAGAAAAGGGCAATGGAGCAGATGAGTCAGGAGCTTGCGCAGAAGAAAGCTCTGGTCGATCAGGTGGAAGGCAGTAAGGCATGGAAAGTGTATCGTGCCATCAAAAGGGTTTAGTTATGGGAAATATACTTTGGAGTGTAGATAAAAAAATATACAGTGACAAAGAAGATCATACTCTGGCCATTACCGGATGGGCGATAACCAGAGATCAGTCAGAATGTGAGTTCATTCTTTATGGCTCGGGAAAGGAACTTTCCGTTCCTGAACCTTCGCGTTGTGAAAGAGCGGATGTTGCCAAAGATTTAAAAGAAACAAAAGATATAAAAGAAGTGGGAAATGTCGGATTCACAGTAAAGATACCGGAAATTATAAAACTTGCAGAAGAACATGAGAAACTGCAGCTTGCGCTGAGAGCAGGAGATGAAAAAGAAATCATCTGGGAAGCCACAGCTGCAGAAGTGAAGGACTTTTGTGAGGAAAGTCTTATTGAATATCATATTGATGAGGAACAGATCACACAGGAGAGTATCCTGACAGTCAGAGGCTGGGTTGTAAACCAGCTGGAGCCGGATGAGATATTTGTACAGGGTACAGATGGGAAGGTTCTGGAATGTACGATCACCAGACAAAGACGTCCGGACGTGGAAGAGGCAAAGGGGATTTCCGAAGAAGAGAAAAGAAATCTGGGATTCAGTATTACTGTCAATCTGGAGAATACAAACGATCAGAATATCTGCATCTGTTTCAGGGGAAAAGATGTACAGAAAATTTATACTGTAAATGTAAAAAAAATAAAACGGGAAAATACCGGACTGTATCAGCAGATGAAACTGCTGTCTCTGAAGAACAGGCAGAAGAATCAGGAATATATAAAGAAAAACGGTATTGGAAGATTTATCCGTTATGTGAGAAATTCCCAGCTTAAGGACGGAGATCAGGATTATGAAGACTGGCTGAAAGATCATGTCGCATTCCGAAAGGAATTAAAAAGACAGAGAAATGCTGTTTTTTCTTATTCACCGCTGATCAGTATTGTGATGGTGGTGACGGATACAGATGAACAAAGGTTAAAAAGTGTGATCGATGCTTATACAGAACAGACCTATGGTAACTGGCAGCTGTGTCTTGCAGATGCATGTGAGGGAGAGGAAACAGGAGAGTTTCTGCGGAAAAAATATAAAAAAGAGATCCGCCTTTCCTACAAGAAGGTTACGGAAAACAACGGCATTTCGGGAAATCTTAATGCATCTCTGAAACTTGCAATGGGAGAGTATGTTCTGTTTGCCGGCCAGGAGATCATACCTGAACCTGATGCACTTTTTCAGATGGTCAAAGCGATCACAGAGAAAAAAGCGGATATGATCTATACAGATGAAGATGAGATCAGCGCAGACGGAAAACATTATTCTGAGCCGGAATTCAAGCCGGATTTCAATCTGTTCAGATTAAGGGAAAATAATTATATCGGACAGTTCTGGGCAATCCGGAAGGAAATTCTGGAACAGGCCGGAAAGTTTGATCCGGAATATGATGGTGCACAGGATTATGATATGCTCTTAAGATGCAGTGAGCAGGCAGAGAATATTGTGCATGTTCCAAAGATCCTCTGTCATTCCATGAAAGCAGAGAACCTGATCACAGAAGAACAGGAGAAGAAAAACTGGGAAGCAGGCAGAAAGGCACTGGAGGAGCATTACCGCAGGGCGGAGGTTTCTGCAACAGCGGAACTTGCAGACAAGAAGGGATGGTACAGAAGCCATCTGACTATTTCCGGCGAACCGATGATTTCTGTGATCATTCCAAGTAAAGATCACATTAATGATCTGGAACTGTGTATTTCATCCATAGAAGAGAAGACAACATGGAAGAATTACGAGATCATTATTGTTGAGAACAACAGTGTGGAAAAAGAAACCTTTGTATACTATGAGACACTGAAAAACAGATACCCAAATGTAAGGATCCTTACATGGAAAAAAGAATTCAATTATTCTGCGATCAATAATTTTGCAGTAAGAGAGGCACGGGGAGAATATCTGCTGTTTCTTAACAATGATGTGGAGATCATTACAGAGAACTGGCTTGAAGAAATGCTTCAGCTTTGTCAGCAAAAAGACGTGGGAATGGTCGGTGCGAAACTGTATTATCCGGATGATACCATTCAGCATGCAGGAGTGGTAGTTGGTCTTGGTGGAGTTGCCGCACATGTATTATGTAAACTTCCGCGGGATGCGGAAGGATATATGGGACGTCTGCGCTGTGTGCAGGAGATAAGTGCAGTCACTGCCGCCTGCATGATGGTAAAGACTTCTGTTTTTAAAGCAGTTGGAGGATTTGACGAGGAGCTGAAGGTTGCATTTAATGATATTGACCTCTGTATGAAAGTGAGAAAATATGGAGTGAAAATTGTATTCACACCGTATGCAGAACTGTATCATTATGAATCCAAATCCAGAGGAATGGAAGATACACCGGAGAAACAGCTGCGTTTTTCCAGAGAAGTAAACTGTTTCCGGAGAAAATGGGAAAGAGAGCTCCTGAAAGGAGATCCCTATTATAATCCCAATCTGACATTAAACAACACAGACTGTTCTCTGAGAAAACAGGAGAAGAACGGAGATTAACATGCCTAAGGAAATATTTGAAGTAGTAAGAGAAAGATTTCATTTATCAGACAGGACACAGTATATTGTGCAGGGACACTGGCCGAAAGATGCGGTGATGGAGGCATATCTGGATCAGCACAAACTGAAGGTGTCTGTGAAAGAAAATGAAAATGTAAGTGCACTGGAACGTTTTAAAGATCCGGAGAAAATGCAGGGAATACAGATTACGGCAACTGTTCAGATACCGGAAAATCTGGAGGGGTATCATAAGCTTGTGATCTATGAGAAGTTTCCGGATAAAAAACATGTCTGGTTTTCCATCACTGCCGGTGAACTGGATAAAAAAAGAGATAAACCGCAGGTATATTTTGAAGAAGAGAGTGCAGAACAGGGAACTGTACGGATCAGAGGGTGGGCCATTGCACCGAAGTCTGTGACTGTCCGTATCTTTGATGCGGATAAAAAGCCGGTTGCCGCTGAAATCCAGAGAACAGACAGGGTGGATGTCAACCAGCTGTTTGAAGAAGCACAGGATCCGGGAAAGACAGGATTCTTTTCTGAGATCACCAACGTTTCGGGAAAATGCCTGTATGTAGTGTTTTATGCAGGCGAGAAGAAAACTGTACATGTGGTTCCTCTGAGAAAAGCTGATATTCTGGCAAGGAAATTAGACAAATATGTAGAAAAAGGAATCCGCTACTGGAAATCTCAGGGTGCGGCGGCTCTTGCTGAGAAGGTAGTGACAAAGGTTAAAAATGTACGTCAGGGACCGCCATCCTATCAGAAATGGATCAGACATCATCTGCCGGACAGGAACGAACTGGAGAAACAGAAGAAAACATCCTTTGGATACAGACCCAAGATTTCTTTTGTAGTACCGCTGTATAAGACACCGGAGAAATATCTCAGAAGACTGACAGAATCATTTCAGGAACAGACTTATTCAAACTGGGAACTTTGTTTCTCTGACGGAAGCGGCGCACAGTCACCGCTGACGGAATTGTTAAAAGAACTGACAGCGAAGGATAACAGAATTAAATACGTTTCTCATGAGGAGCCGCTTCAGATTTCAGAGAATACCAACAGTGCCATTGAAATTGCAACAGGTGATTTCATTGCCTTTGCAGACCATGATGATGAGCTGACGCCGAATGCATTATTTGAATGTGTGAAAGCAATAAATGAGAAACCGCAGACACTGGTGATCTACACAGATGAAGATAAGATGTCTATGGATGGACATAAATTCTTTCAGCCGCATTTTAAACCGGACTATAATCCGGATTTGCTGTGTACGGTCAATTATATCTGCCATCTGTTTGTGGTATCACGAAAAGTAATTGAAAAAGTTGGCGGGCTGCGAAGTGAGTTTGACGGTGCACAGGATTATGATTTTGTGTTACGCTGTGTGGAAGCAGTAAAGGATGAAGAAATCTGTCATATTCCAAAAATCCTGTATCACTGGCGTTGCCATGAGGACTCCACAGCAGAGAATCCCGAGAGCAAGCTTTATGCCTTTGAAGCCGGAAGACGTGCAGTACAGGCTCACTATGAGAGAACAGGAATCCACGCAGAGGTTTTTAAGGGTGAATATCTGGGTCTGTACAGAACGAAGTTTATCAGAGATCATGATCCGCTGATTTCTATTATTATTCCGAATAAAGACCATATTGATGATCTGAAGAGATGTATGGAATCCATTGAACAGAAATCTACGTACAAAAATTATGAGTACATTATTGTAGAGAATAACAGTACAGATTCTGCTACTTTTGAATATTACAAAAAACTGGAGGCAGAGAATCCGAAGGTTCACATGGTATACTGGGACGGAGTCTTTAACTATTCTGCCATTAATAACTATGGTGCATCTTTTGCAAAGGGTGAGTATCTGCTTCTGCTTAACAATGATACAGAGATCATTAATCCGGACTGTCTGGAAGAACTCCTGGGTTATTGCATGCGTAAAGATGTAGGCGCAGTGGGTGCAAGACTTTATTATGAGGATGATACGATCCAGCATGCAGGTGTTGTGATCGGTTTTGGCGGAATTGCAGGACACTGTTTTGTCCAGCAGAAGAGAGGTACCACCGGATATTGTCACAGAATTATCTGTGCACAGGATTACAGTGCGGTTACAGCTGCCTGCATGATGGTGAAGAAATCTGCATTTGATGCAGTGGGAGGACTTTCAGAGGAACTGGCTGTTGCATTTAATGATATTGATTTCTGCATGAAGCTGAGAAAGGCGGGATATCTGATCGTGTATAATCCATATGCGGAATTATACCATTATGAATCCAAATCCAGAGGTCTTGAGGATACTCCGGAAAAAGTGGCACGATTTAACAAAGAAATTGCCACCTTTGAGAAAAAATGGCCGGAGATTCTGAAGAACGGAGATCCTTATTATAACCCCAATCTTACTCTGAAGAGCCAGGACTTTTCTCTGAAAAGAATCTGAAGATGAAATTGCTATAAAATGAATGTGAAAGAAGATATGTTAAAGAAAAAGAAAGAGATCAATGAAAAAACAGAAATTTTCATTTTTGTATTTCTGGCGTTTATCCTGCTGACAATCTGGGCGATGACACAGCCTTTTAATTCAGGGCCGGATGAACAGATGAGATATTATGTCGCAGATTATATTTATAAACACCATGGAGCTCTTCCGAGGGGAGATGATCCGGCTGTCAGGAATAAAGTGTGGGGAATTTCCTATGCATATTATCCGGTTGTATCTTATATGGTGTCTGCATTATTTATGAGAATATCCCGGCTTTTTGCAGATCCGGGATACTCCATGTTCAAAATTGCACGTATGGCAGATGTACTGTTTGTCACAGGTGCAGTGTATTTTGTTGTGAAAGCTTCGGGCAAATTATTTCCGAAAGAAAAATATTCCGGAGAGGTGAGATGGCTGTTTGCAGCCCTGGCAGGATTTATGCCGCAGGCAATCTTTATGGGAACTTATGTGAATACAGACTCACTGGCACTGCTGGCAGCAGCCATGATTTTGTATGCATGGGCCTCTTATCTGAGAGAAGACTGGACATGGAAAAACTGTATACTCCTTGCAGTGGGAATGGCTGTATGTGCATTGTCTTATTATAATGCATACGGCTGGATACTCTGCAGCTTTTTCTTCTTCTGTTTTACGGTATTACTCTGCAGAGAAGATGCTTTTTCACAGAGAGTTCGTTTCCTTTTCAGCAGAGGAGCAGTGATCGCAGCAGTTACTTTAGTTCTCTGCGGCTGGTGGTTCATCCGCAACGCAGTTTTGTATAACGGAGATTTCCTGGGAAGGAAATCCTGTGCGGAATGTGCTGAGAAATATGCTCAGAAGGATTACAGACCTTCACTGTATCCGACTCCTGCAAAACTGGGATGGAACTGGAAGGATATTATCCTTTATCAGGATCCGGGCTGGTGTCATAACTGGATTCTGACAGTGTGTGTAAGTTTCATCGGTACTTTTGGACTGATGGAAATTTATATGCCATATACAGTCAGCAAACTGTATATGCTGTTCTTTGCTGTTGGGATCATCAGTGTATTTTTTGTAAAAGAGACATTTGATCTGAAAAAGAAAATATATGTTGTACAGCGGAAAGCAGTCGGAAATGACAGATGGAAGATCAAAACAAAGGTGATATCCCGAGAGTGGAATAAAGAAGGTATTTTCCATTTGATGATGGTATTTCTGATTATGATTCCGGTATTTCTGTTTCTGTATTATGTTTATTACAGTGATAATCAGCCACAGGGAAGATATCTTATGCCTGCATTATATCCTCTGATGTACTTTGTTACGCTGGGCTGGAATAATATTCTGACAAAAACAGTGAAAAATGAAAAGGTGCGGAGTCTGATATACAGAGTACTGACTGTACTGCTGGTGATTTCGCCATTTGCCTGCTGGGCATTTTTAATCTTGCCTTAAAAGAAATAAAGGGACTGCCGCATGAAAAGCTTTTGCGGAAGTCCCTTAAATTTATCTATCAAAGAAATGGTTACTGTCTGGTATTCAGAAGTATGCTTCAGGATTTGATCACTTTGATCATCAGGAACAGGAAAAACAGCAGGAATGCTGCCCCGATCGCCCCGATGATATAATAAGGAGCAGTTGTATGGGAAGCAGAATATGCCTGTGCTGCTTCCATATTCTTCTGACCGGTTACTGCGGCATCATTTGTCTGCTGCTCTGCGTCTTCCAGAATCGCAGTTCCTACAGGAGTTCCTCCAAAGTAATACTGGCGTGTGATCTGTCCGTCAGAAGAAGTATCTTCTGTGGTCAGATTATCTTCTGTGGCACCGTTTGGTGCAATGACTGTACCACCGGAAAGACGGTTAAAATCATCGTCTGCGATGGTAAGGGGTGCAAAATTGTCAAAACCATAATTGAGAAGCGCGATCGCTTCATCATCGGTAACACCGGATGCGCCATTTAATACAATGCATACCAGTTTCATGTTATTTTTGGAAGCTTCACATACCAGGGTACTTCCGGAAGCTTCTGTGTACCCTTCCTTACCGCCGATACAGGGTTCATAATAACCGTCGCTGGCGCTGTTGATCATGGTAAAATTGTTTGTAAGTACACGTTCACCGCCGGAAACATTTGTTGCCGGAAGTGTATAGGAAGTAGTTGCTGCAATGGTGCGGAAAGTGTCATTTGCCATAGCTGCTTCCATGATCAGAGCCATATCATGGGCGGTGATATGCTGGTTTTCATCAGGAAGACCGGTAGGATTGGTAAAGACAGTATTGGTGCAGCCAAGTTCCTGTGCCCGGGTATTCATTGTCTGTACAAAAGCATCCACAGAACCTCCCACATGTTCAGCTACCTGCAGTGCGATATCATTGGCAGAGGCAACCATGATGGCATATAAACATTGTTCCATGGTGAAAACCTCATCTAACTGTGAGGAAATATTGGCTCCTCCGTCAGTAACACCGGAAACACCGGTTGCAGTCATGGTTACCTGTTCATCCAGACTGCTGTTCTCAAGAGCAACCAGGCAGGTCATAATCTTGACTGCGCTTGCAGGGTAAAGAGGCTGATCTGCATTTTTGGAATACAGGACTGTGTTTGTGGAAGTTTCCATTACAATTGCCGCGGCAGACGAAATATCGGAAGCCTGGGGCCATCCGTCGATACCGTTGGTGACTACGACAGACGGATCTGCTGTCTGTGCGGCGGCATCTGTATTCTGGGCTGTTTCTTCGGCTGCAGATACCGGAAACTGTGAAAACATGGTGACAGCCCCAAGTCCCAGAGCCAGCAGGGCTGCAGTGATTCTTTTTTTCTTTATCATCATGGTATATAATACTCCTGTGTATAAAAATATTGAAAAGTAACTGTTCATTGTAAGTGAACAGTAACCATAAAAAGTAACTGTTCACTCCGTTCACAGTAACTTAGCCAAAATTCATTCCAGATTGCCTGCGGCAATGGAATTTTGGCTTGTATGTCTCGGGATTTTGGCATATTCATGCCAAAACACCTCGCGGGATAGTGGTGTGTGAACAGTAACCATAAAAACAATAACAGTATAACACATTTCTCTCCTTTCTTGCAAAAAATATCATACAATGTTAAAATAAAAAATCATAGTAAAAATCGAGGTTATCATATGAGTAAAAAACCATCTGCAGGAGGAAAAATCCAGTGGACGAAAATGTTCAGGAAGCTTTCCCCCTATACGATCCGGAAAGGGTTCCGCTACATGAAGCATTATGGACCAAAGGAATTCTGGATCAGGCTGCATGAACGTTTTGAACCGGAAGAAGTACCATATGGTCCATGGTACCGGGCTTACATTCCGACGGAGGAAACACTGGAAACACAGAGGAAACAGAAATTTGATTATTCACCGCTGATCAGCATTGCAGTTCCGGCTTATCAGACACCTGTAGAATTTTTGAGACAGATGATAGAATCACTGATCGTTCAGACTTATTCAAACTGGGAGCTGTGTATCGTAAATGCAAGTCCTGACAATGAGGAGATGCAGAAAGTACTGGCAGAATATTCAGCCGGAGATTCCCGGGTGAGATTCTGCAATCTCAAAGAGAACCTTGGCATTGCAGAGAACACAAACCGCGCGTTTGCAATGGCAAAAGGTGAATTTGTGGGGCTTCTTGACCATGATGACCTGCTGGCACCCAATGCATTATATGAGATCGTGAAAATACTGCAGGATCATCCGCAGGCAGATGCGCTTTATACAGACGAGGATAAGGTTACAACAGAACTGGACGAGCATTTTCAGCCACATCTGAAACCGGATTTTAATCTGGATCTCCTGCGTTCCAATAATTATATCTGCCACTTTTTTGTAGTGCGAAAGAGTATTGTAGAAAAGGCCGGAGGTTTCCGAAAAGAATTCGACGGAGCCCAGGATTACGATTTTATCTTCCGCTGTACGGAGAATGCCGGAGAGGTTTTACATGTTCCGGAAATCCTGTATCACTGGAGAACACACAAAGCCTCCACTGCAGATAATCCTGCCAGTAAAATGTACGCATTTGAAGCCGGCAAGAGAGCAATAGAAGCTCATCTTGAGAGAACAGGTACAAAAGGCGAGGTAAGCCATACACAGGATCTGGGCTTTTACCGGGTGAAATATCCGGTGCAGGGAAAACCTCTGGTGTCTGTTATCATACCAAACAAAGACGAGAAAGAGACTCTTCAGACCTGTCTGGAAATGCTGGAGAAGAATACCGGTTATCAGAATTTTGAAATCATAATCGTGGAGAATAACAGTACCACTGATGAGATTTTCCGATATTATAAAGAGCTTTCCGGAAACCGGAAGATCCATCTTTTGAGATGGGGAAAAGAATTTAATTATTCTGCCATCAATAACTTTGCTGCGGCGCATGCAAAGGGAGAATATCTGCTTTTCCTGAATAATGATGTAAAATCCATCAATCCGGACTGGCTGGAAGAAATGCTTGGAGTGTGTCAGCGTCCGGAAGTGGGCGGTGTCGGAGCAAAGCTCATTTATCCGGATAATACGATCCAGCATGCAGGATGTGTGATCGGAATGGGCGGTATTGCGGGGCATATGTTCGTAGATATGCCTGCGGACCGTACCGGCTATCTGCATAAGGCATCCCTTCTTCAGGATATGAGTGCAGTGACTGCCGCCTGTCTGTTGATGAAGAAAGAGGTTTTTGAGCAGGCAGGAGGGTTTACAGAAGAACTGGCTGTGGCATTTAATGATGTGGATCTTTGCCTGAAAGTAAGAAAAAACGGCTATCTGATCGTATATGATCCCTATGCGAAGCTTTATCATATGGAATCAAAGACCAGAGGAGCTGAGGACAGCAAGGAGAAAGTGCGCCGTTTTCAGACGGAGATTGAATATATGCGATGTCACTGGATAGACATTCTCAAAAACGGAGATCCCTGTTATAACAAAAACCTGTCTCTTACCAAATGGAATTATTCTCTGAAGCCAATCCCGGGAATGGAGACAGAAGCAGGACAGAAAAAAGAGAAGACAGGGAGGAAATCATGCAGGAAGTATCAGTGATCATTCCGAATTTTAATGGGATGGCTTATCTGGATGGCGTACTTGCAGGTCTGGAGTGTCAGACTGTAAGCAATTTTGATGTAATTCTTGTGGATAACGGATCCAATGACGGAAGCTGTGCTTTTGTTGCTGCAAGGTATCCATGGGTTCATCTGATCGAACTGCCGGAGAATTTCGGATTCTGTAAAGCGGTCAATGAAGGGATCAGAGCATCACGCTCACCTTATGTACTGCTTTTAAACAATGATATTGAAGTAACGGAGAATTTTATAGAAGAAATGCTGTCAGCTATCAAAAGGCATCCCAAAGCTTTCTCCTGTGCTGCCAGAATGATTCAGTTTCATGACAGGGACAGGCTGGATGATGCAGGAAACTATTACTGCGCTCTTGGATGGGCTTATGCGAGAGGTAAAGGGAAAGATATCCATACCTATGAAAAGGAAGAGAAGATTTTTGCTTCCTGCGCAGGAGCTGCTATTTACAGAAAGAAGATCTTTGATGAGCTGGGATATTTTGACGAAGAACATTTTGCATATCTGGAGGACATGGACGTGGGATACCGGGCCAGGATCTACGGATATGAAAACTGGTATGCACCTGATGCCATGGTATACCATGTGGGAAGCGGTACCAGCGGATCCAGATATAATCAGTTCAAGATCCGGTATTCTTCCAGAAATAATATTTATCTGATATACAAAAATATGCCGGTGTTACAGATTATTATCAATCTTCCGTTTCTTGTCGCAGGATTTGGAATCAAAATTCTGTTTTTTACGCTGAAAGGATTCGGAAGAGAGTATATTGCGGGAATTAAGAATGGATTCCAGATCAGTAAAAAAAATCATAAAATACCTTTTAAATTTCAAAATCTGTCAAACTATTTTAGGATTCAAGTTGAATTGTGGGTGAATATCTTCAGGCGTTTGTGCGGATGATAAGAAAGAAAGATAAATTTTTATTGCTTTTATAAAACAACTATTATAATATAGAAACGATAAAAAAATGAGGTGACAAAAGATTGCTAAAGGACAATGAAAAGAATTTCAGTCGTCTCCATATGATCATTGATGCAATTGTACTGGTACTGTCATATTTTCTGGCATGGCTGATCCGTTTTGTTGGTCCTATGGCAGCAACAGCAGTCAGAACCAGAAGCTTTCAGCAGTATATGCTGATGCTGGTTTTTATTGTACCGGTTTATCTGTTGTTGTATCAGGCTTTCACATTGTATACTCCCATGCGGATGCAGGGGCGTCGGCTTGTATTGGCTAATATTGTAAAGGCCAACTCGCTTGGGCTCCTTATTCTGATGTTTACATTTTACATGATAGATGAGAGCGATTTTTCCCGTTCTACTTATATTATGTTTTATGTAATCAATATTGTGCTTCAGTGGTGTGCCCGAATGTTGATTTTCGCTCTTCTGAGAAATATGAGAGAGAAGGGACTGAATCAGAAACAGATGATCTGTGTGGGATACAGCCGCGCAGCAGAGGAATATATTGACAGAGTTCTTGCCAATCCTCAGTGGGGATATGTGATCCGCGGAATACTGGATGACAATGTTCCGGCAGGAACAGAGTACAAGGGAATCAAAGTTCTTGGAAGGATTGCCAATCTGAATATAATACTTCCGGAGAACCGGCTGGATGAAATAGCGATCACTCTGGGCTTAAGTGAATATTACCGCCTGGAAGAGATTGTAGCACTGTGTGAAAAATCCGGAGTACACACCAAGTTTATCCCGGATTATAATAAGATCATTCCGACAAAACCATATACAGAAGACATACTGGGACTTCCGGTTATCAATATCCGTTATGTACCGTTGAACAATACATTCAATGCACTGGTCAAGCGGGCGATGGACATTGCAGGATCTATTGTTGGAATCATAGTAACCTCACCGCTGATGCTGTTAATGTGTGTTATCATTAAGCTGACATCACCGGGACCACTGATCTATAAACAGGAGAGGGTTGGACTTCATAACCAGACTTTTCGGATGTACAAGTTCCGTTCCATGGAAGTACAGCCGGAATCGGAAGAGAAGAAGGCATGGACAGTAAAGAATGACCCAAGAGTAACACCCATCGGAAAGTTTATGCGTCACACCAGTATTGATGAACTGCCACAGCTTTTCAACATACTGAAGGGTAACATGAGTCTTGTGGGACCACGACCGGAGCGGCCGTTTTTTGTAGAGAAATTCAGAGAAGAAATCCCGAGATATATGGTGAAACATCAGGTTCGCCCGGGACTTACCGGCTGGGCTCAGGTGAATGGTTACCGCGGAGACACATCCATAAGAAAAAGAATCGAATATGACCTTTATTACATTGAAAACTGGAGCATAGGGCTGGATATCAAGATTATATTCCTTACATTTTTCAAGGGATTTATAAACAAAAATGCATATTAAGATAAGGGGAAAAAGGCATGGCTAAACCAGGAAAAAAGAAAAAAGTACTGTTTGTGCTTGAAATCATTGTACTGCTGCTGTTTATTGGCGGGCTGTATGTGTATGGACAGATTTCTTCCAGGCTGGATAAGATTGAGCAGCCGGAACTGAAAAAGGAAAAAATAGTCGTAAACCAGGAAGCACCAAAGATGACAGGCTACAAGACCTATGTGCTGTTTGGTATTGATACCAGAGGGGAAGGCTCCCAGTATTCTGCACAGAACAGTGATACCATGATCATTGTGAGTGTAAACAACGATACAAAAGAAGTGCGTATGGTTTCCGTATACAGAGATACACTTCTCAATGTTGGAGATGATACCTATACGAAGGCAAATGCAGCCTATGCGCTGGGTGGTCCGGAACAGGCGATCACTATGTTAAATACAAACCTGGATCTGGATATTTCCGATTATGCGACGGCCGATTTTTCTGCACTTGTAGAAGTGGTAGATGATCTTGGCGGTCTTGATATTCCGTTATCTTATGCGGAAATTGAACATATGAATAACTATTGCGTGGAAACATCCAAGCTGACAGGGAAAGATTACACTCCAATCGAGAAACCGGAGCCAAAGCCGGAAGATGAGGAAGCCATTGTAGGAACTTATCATCTGAACGGTGTACAGGCGACATCCTATTGCCGTATCCGTTATACTGCAAGTCTTGATATGGGACGTACAGAGCGTCAGAGACGAGTACTTGGAATGCTCTTTGACAAGGCGAAGATAGCGGGTCTTTCTTCTATTTTTAAGATTATGGATGATGTATTCCCGATGGTTACAACATCTCTTTCAAAACAGGATATTCTGGGACTTATTCCGACTCTGATCGGATATAAATTTACAGACAGCACGGGATTCCCGCAGAAGTTTAAATTCTCCAATATCAAGGGAAGTATTATTGTTCCTACTGATCTTGAGAACAATGTAGTTGAACTTCACAAGTTCCTGTATGATGATCAGGATTATACTCCGTCTTCTGAGGTAGTGGCCCGCAGTAATAAGATACTTGAGATCGTCGGCGGAGAAAGTAAGCTGGATGATGCAGCCAAGACTACGACACAGGACACTGATACCACAAATGCAAATGACACTTTTGTATGGTCCGGCGATAATACCTCCGGCAGTACGGATAACAGCGGCGATTATGATTATGACAATGATTATGATAACGGTGGTTATGATGGCGGTTATGATAATGGCGGCGGAGATAATGGCGGCGGTGGCGATTATGATAACAGTGGTGATGACGGCAGTTATGATAATGGCGGCGATGACACCGGCAGTGACACTGGTGGTGGAGACTACGACGGCGGCGATGACACCGGCGGAGATGAGACCGGCGGCGACGATGGATTCAGCGATGATTCAGCAGCAGATTCCGGAGCAAGTTCTGAAGAACAGTAACAGGGAACTGCTATAAAAATATAAATAATAGAAAAGAGGACCATCTGTTGGAAAGGATGGTCCTCTTTTCAGATAAGGAGTGTTGAGGATGACGCATAAGGAAAAATATAATGACACTGCGACAGTTGATGTAATCATTCCTGCCTATCGTCCCGGCAGAGAATTTGGAGAACTGCTGCACAGGCTGGAAGAACAGGAATACCGTCCCCGCAGGATTCTGGTTATGAATACGGGAGAGCAGTACTGGAACAGAGAATGGGAGAAATGTCCGATCCTTGAGGTTCATCACCTGGAACAGAAGGATTTTGATCATGGCGGAACCAGAAGAAGGGCAGCAGAACTTTCGAATGCAGATATTATGATCTTTATGACACAGGATGCTCTCCCTGCTGACAGAAAAGTAATTGGAAATCTTGTCTGTGCTGTCAGTGAAAATCCGGGTGCAGGAGCAGCCTATGCAAGACAATTACCCAGGGCAGACTGTCGCTTTCTGGAACGTTATACCCGTTCTTTTAATTATCCGGAGCAGTCCTCGGTAAAGTCGCTGGCTGATATTGATAAGTACGGGATCAAGACCTATTTCTGTTCTAATGTGTGTGCGGCCTATGATAAAGGGATTTATCAGAAAACAGGCGGTTTTACAGAGCGGGCGATTTTCAATGAAGATATGATCTGTGCCGGAACAATGATTCAGAAAGGTTATTCAGTTGTCTATGCGGCAGATGCGAGAGTGTATCATTCCCATAATTATTCCGGAAGACAGCAGTTTCACAGAAACTTCGATCTGGGAGTATCCCAGGCAGAGCATCCGGAAATTTTTGAAGGAGTACCTTCTGAGGGAGAGGGAATCCGTCTGGTAAAAAGAAGCCTGGGCTATCTGATAAGAACGGGACACTTCTGGCTGATTCCTCAGCTGATCTGGCAGAGCGGAATGAAATATGCAGGATATTTCCTGGGGAAAAGATACAGAAAACTTCCCCGGAAAGTTGTTCTTGCATGTACCATGAGTCCATATTACTGGAACAGAAAATAAAGGTAAGCGGATAACCTTAAGACACGCCAATTTACGATAATTGTCACATTTTGAACACAATTAATTGATATACTGATTCCAGAGTTCAGGAGAAGAATTGCTGTAACTGTGCAGAAATAAAACAGTTACAGATCATTGTTTATTTCGGGGAGTGCTCCGATAAACAGTAATACAGGAACAGAAGGGAGCAGATTACATGAATGATGAAAGAAACCTGGGTGAAAAAACAGATGATTCCGGTCAGCAGCCCAGATATGAACATTATCAGTTCCATGAAGAACAGGGAACTGTTTTGAAACCATCCGGTCCCTCTGGACACAGAAGAAATCAGAATTCTTTTCAGAAAAAAGCAGGGACGACAATCGCACTGGCTGTGATCTTTGGCCTGGTGGCGGCAGTTGTATTTCAGGCGGCGAATTTTGCAGCAGACAGATTCCTGAATACAGGTAAGTCTTCGGTGCAGATTAAAACTACAGACAGTGTGGATCTTCAGGAAACGGCATCAGATGACAGCACTGCCGATAAGGTGCTGTCTGACTCTGAGAATGGAACAGTAGCAGCAGTGGCTCAGGCTTCCATGCCTTCTGTAGTTGCGATCACTACTGTCAGTGTTCAGGAAATACCAAGCTTTTTCGGATATAGTTCCCGCCAATATAAGAGTGCGTCAACAGGTTCAGGGATTATCGTTGGAGATAATGATGATGAGCTTCTGATCGCAACGAATAATCACGTGGTGGATGGAGCTACAACTCTGAGTGTCTGCTTTATCGGGGATGATGTGGCAAATGCAGAGACAGAGACTGTGAATGCGGGAGATAATGGAGATCTGAATGTAGAGGATGCGGTCAGTGCCAAGATTAAGGGTACAGATGCTGATAATGATCTGGCAGTAGTTGCGGTGAAGAAATCGGATATCCCTGAGGACACTTTAAATCAGATCAAGATTGCTCAGATAGGAAGTTCGGATGATCTGGCAGTAGGGCAGCAGGTGGTTGCGATCGGTAATGCGCTTGGATATGGTCAGTCTGTAACATCAGGCTGGATAAGTGCATTGAACCGGACGATTTCTACAGATGACGGAACGAACAGTACAGGGCTGATCCAGACGGATGCGGCGATCAATCCGGGTAACAGTGGTGGTGCACTTTTGAATATGAAAGGCGAGCTGATCGGCATCAATTCTGCAAAATACGCAGACAGTGCTGTAGAAGGTATGGGATATGCCATTCCTATTTCCAAGGCAAAGCCTATTCTGGAAGAACTGATGAATCGTGAGACCAGGGAGAAAGTAGACAGCAGCAAAAAAGGATATCTGGGAGTAAGTCTTGCCAGTCTGACCACAGAGGCAATTGAGATGTATAATATGCCCACAGGCGCCTTTGTAAGAAGTGTGGAGGATGATTCTCCGGCACAGGAGGCAGGTATCTGTAAAGGCGACATCATCGTAAAATTCGACGGACAGAAAGTCAGTGATGGTGATGATCTGCTGGATAAACTGCAGTATTATAAATCGGGAGAGAAGATTGAGGCAGTTATTGCAAGAGCCACTAATGGGGAATATGAAGAAAATACTATAGAGCTGACTCTCGGCACCAGACCGGACAATGAATAAAACAAAAGACATCGCCCATGCGGCGGTGTCTTTTATAATATTATCAGTGAACAGTAACCCAGGCAGGATTCTTTTTGTGTTTATAAAACTTTCATTTTGTTATAAGGGAATTGTATGATATAATTCAGTTAAATAAGCGTAATGATCCAGCAGCCTGCTATCCTGCAGGAGCACTGTACTGTTACGAATAAGAGGATATAGAAAGGAGTCATTATGAGCGAGAACTATAATGATGATGAAATAATAGACAGCAGCGAAGATACAGAGAAAAAGAGAAACAAATCCGAAAAATTCTGTTTTCTCTGCCGCAGACCTGAGAGCAAGGCCGGTCCGATGATCGAACTTCCCAATAACATACATGTCTGCACAGATTGTATGCAGAAGAGCTTTAATTCTATGAATCAGCAGTTTAATGAGGGTAAGTTCAATTATTCTGACCTGTTGAATATGCCGAATGTGAGTATGATCGATCTGGGCAGCTTCCAGAATCCGGTGCAGCAGCCAAAGAAAGAAAAAAAGAAAAAGAAACAGGAAAAACCGGTTCTGGATCTGAAAAATATTCCTGCTCCCCATAAGATCAAAGAAACCCTTGACCAGTATGTGATCGGTCAGGAGAAAGCCAAGAAAGTAATGTCTGTAGCGGTTTACAATCACTATAAACGTGTGGCGACAGATACAATGGATGAGATTGAAATTGAGAAATCTAATATGCTGATGATCGGACCAACCGGATGCGGTAAAACCTATCTGGTTAAAACCCTGGCGAAACTTCTGGATGTGCCGCTTGCAATTGCAGATGCCACTTCTCTTACAGAAGCCGGTTATATTGGCGATGATATAGAGAGCGTTGTTTCCAAACTTCTGGCAGCGGCAGATAATGATGTGGAGCGTGCCGAGCATGGTATTATTTTCATTGATGAGATTGACAAGATTGCCAAGAAGAAGAACACCAACCAGAGAGATGTCAGTGGTGAGGCAGTGCAGCAGGGAATGCTGAAGCTTCTTGAGGGAAGTGAGGTGGAAGTTCCTGTAGGTGCAAACAGCAAAAACGCAATGGTACCGCTTGTAACTGTTAATACACGTAATATTCTGTTTATCTGTGGCGGTGCTTTTCCTGATCTGGAGAATATCATTAAAGAAAGGCTGAACAAGCAGGCATCTATTGGTTTTTATGCAGACCTGAAGGATAAATATGATAATGATCCTCATCTGCTTCAGAAAGTAACAGTGGAGGATATCCGCAGTTTTGGAATGATTCCGGAATTTATCGGACGACTTCCGATCATCTTTACTCTGGACGGATTGAATGAGGATATGCTTGTGAAGATCCTGCAGGAGCCGAAGAATGCGATTCTTAAACAGTATCAGAAACTTCTTGCACTGGATGAAGTGAAACTGGAATTTGAAGACGGGGCGCTTCATGCAATTGCTGCGAAGGCACTGGAGAGAGATACAGGTGCCAGGGCACTTCGTGCGATACTGGAAGAGTATATGCTGGATATCATGTATGAGATTCCGAAAGATGACAGCATAGGAGAGGTTGTGATCACAAGAGAATACATAGAAGGAAACGGTGGTCCGAAGATCCTTCTTCGCGGACAGGAGCCGATCCTGCTGGAGGGTAGTCATTAATTAAAATAGTTTTGTTCTTGCATTATGAGGACAATAATGGAAGGGAGTAAATATTATGGGAACAGATTTTTTTGATGGATTAGTTAAGACATTTTCAAAAACAACGAAGGAACTGGGAAAGACAACAAGAGAATTAGGTGCCCGCGCAGAGCAGACGATCGAGGCGCAGAAGATAAGAAGTAAAATCACAGGGGAAGAGCGCATTATTGAGAAAATCAAAGTTGATATCGGTGATATTGTTTACAGACGACATTCTCAGGGTGATGGAATTGATAGTGAGTTAAGTGCTTTATGTCAGGAGATTGATCAGCATTATCTGAAAATCAGGGAGTATAAGGATAATGCGGCGAACCTGAAAGGAGAGAAAATCTGCCCGTCCTGCGAGCGGGAGGTAGATATTAATGTAAGTTTCTGTCCGTATTGCGGAACGCCATGCCCGACTCCGGAACCGGCGAAGAATGTGGAAAATGATATTGTATCTTCAGATGAAGATGAAGATGGGAGTAATGGACCGGAAGAAACACCGGCAGAAGAATTACAGCCGGAAGAACCAGAGACAGAGAAAGCAGCAGAAACAGAACCAGCACAGGAACAGCCGGTGGAAGAAACACCAGTGGAAAAAGAAACAATGGAAGAGAAGTAAGTAACTGCAGGGTAAATTATTTTTACAGATTTACCAGATAATTACAGTATAATTAAAAATATGTTGCAAATTGATATGGAATATGATAATTTTATATCGTATCAAAAGGTATGAAAATTACGAACAGGAGAGGGAAAGATGAAAAACAGAAAATTAAATCAGTTATTAGTCGCAGGAATGATCAGTGCAGCTATGATGACTTCCGGTATCAGTGTTCAGGCTGCTGATTTTAGTGATGATACATCAACAGTAGAAGAACAGTCTGTTGGCTCAGCAGAAGAGGAAGCTCCGGAAGTAGAGGACGGATCTGAATTTCAGTCTGATGCTGCTGAAGCATCATCAGCAGTAGCAGTCAGTTCAGCGAACTTCCCGGATGCAAAGTTCCGCCAGTATGTTTTAGATAATATTGATACAGACAAGGATAAGATGCTTTCAGCGGCAGAGATCAAAGCAGCCAAGACGATCGATGTTTCAGGACTTGGAATTTCCAACCTGAAAGGTATTGAAAGTTTTACCTATGCGACAGATCTGTTTGCGGCAAATAACAAACTTACTTCTGTAAATATTACAAAGAATACAAGAGTTGCATATCTGAATCTGAGTAATAACAGTCTTGCAGGAACTCTGAATCTCAGCAAATGCACAAATCTTCGTGTAGTGAAGTATGGAAGCAATAAACTGACAAAGGTAGTAATGCCTTCCAAGAAATATCTGAAGAATCTGGATTTCGTAGATGCAAGCTCCAATAAATTTACCACACAGGCAAATGCAGGACTGAACATCGGAGATACGGATTATGTAAAGAGTCTTTCAGAAGTCAATGCCTCCAATAATGCCATCACTTCATTTAACTGTGCCGGATTTCAGGGAATCCTTGATCTGAGAAACAATAAGATCACAAACCTGAGACTGGAAAACAGCAAGGAAGGATCTCAGGTAGTTTCCTTATACCTTGACGGAAATTCACTGAGTAAGACACCTTCTATTGACTTTACACCGGAATGGATTGCCGTACCTCAGCAGTTCAGCTGTGATGCAGGAGTTTCATCCAAGGTCAAAATGCTGAAGGCAACTGCATCCATCACATCTGCAACATGGGATCAGATCGTGGTAAATGTTGGATCCAGTACAGATGATGCTTCTTACAAACTGGAGAAGAAAACAGGCAACGGTGCATATGAAACTGTTAAAACATGGGATAATGGTGATCTGGCTGACGCAGAGTTCGGAGAAGATTACACAGATAATGTGATTTCTACAGGAACAGCCTATACATACAGAGTTACAGCAACTGTACAGGTAAAAGATGCCAATAAGAACCTCAGATCCTGGTCAAATTCCGCAGAAGTGAAAGCTACAGCAACAGGTACAAAGCCGGCAATCTCTGTGAAGTCCACCAAAAAAGGTGTGGCAACCGTAAGCTGGAAGGCTGTTGCAGGTGCAGATGGATATGATGTTTACTGTGGATCATCCAAGAAATCCCAGAAGGGTACGGTTGTAAAAGGAACTACAAAGCTGACCGCAAATAAGACAAAACTGACAAGTGGTAAAACTTATTATTTCAGAGCACGCGCATATAAGATGGTAGGATCTGCCAAGGTATATACAGGTTACAGTGCAGTGAAGAGCGTGAAAGTCAAATAATACAAAAATAATTGAGAACAGTATAAAATCAAGCCGGCGATGTGAGAGCAGATATCTTTTACAGAGCCGGCTCTTTGATTATGGCAATTCCGTAAAATACTGTGGACAGTCCGGTATTGCTATAGATGAATTGTTATAGATGGGAGGAATGTTATGTGAAATATATCAGAAAGAGTTTCTCTTTATTTTGGTTGATAGCGGTAATGCTGTTTGGAACAGTATCGGCATCCGCAGCATCTGCAAAACCGGAAACACCGGTATTGTCCGGAACAGCAGCCGGAAACAGAGTGACTCTGAACTGGAATAAAGTAAAGAAGGCTTCCGGCTATCAGATTTTTCTGTATTATAAAGCCTACGGGAAATACAAATGTGTTGGAAGGATCAAGAACAGGAACATTACCAGTTTTACACTGACAGGTTCTGAAGATAAGCTCTACACTTATAAGATACGTTCTTATCTGAAACAGGGAAACAAAACTCTGTACAGCCCATCATCGAAAGCACTGGAGATAAAAACAGCTCCCGGAAAACCTGTGATCACCCGGATAAGAGTGAGAGAAGAAAGCGGAACCCTAATCAAATGGAAAAAAATCAAAACTGCAGAAGGATATCAGATATTCCGGTCAGAATCCGAGGACAGAGGATATAAAAGAATCAATATAGTTTCCGGCAATACAACATTCAGTTATACAGATACAGGTACTGTTTCAGGAAAGACTTATTATTACAGGATACGGGCATATGTACGAAATCAGGGAAATGTTGTATATTCTGAACTGAGTGATCCGGCAGAGGCGGTAATGCGAAAGACTATTATGATCGGAGATTCCAGAACAGATATGATGAAAGATGTTGTGGAGAACGATAACATCACATGGATATGTGAGGTTGGAATGGGGTATAAATGGTTTAGAGATACTGCCCTGAAAACCTTGCAGGAGCAGATGAAAGGAAATGAAGATATTTTTGTCTGGCTTGGTGTTAATGATGTATACAATATTTCAAATTATATCAGTCTGCTGAATGAGGAGATTCCAAAATGGAAAGCGCAGGGAGCGGATGTCTATATTGTGGCAGTGGGACAGGTAACCAAAGATCCTTATGTAACAAATGAGGAAATCGAAGATTTCAATGCCAGAATGAAAAAAGAAGTTGCCGGTGCGAAATATGCAGATCTTTATTCTTATCTGAAAAAGCAGGGATATAAGACAACAGACGGAACTCATTACGATAATGAAACCACATGGAAGATTTACCGTTATCTGATGTCTTTTGTATCATAAGAACAGAAAAAAAGGAAACTGTATCAGTTTCCTTTTTTTGAGTAAAAAAATAATGCAGAAGATGGGACTTGAACGCACGACACATGCAGGAAATACCGCAAGAAAGGGGCTTCCACGCTATACATATTCCTGTAATAATCAAAAAATAATCAAATCCATCTCAGAATAAAAAGTAATGAGTATTGATATTCCCAGTAGAGGATATGTGCTCATTACTTTTTTATTATTTTATTTCTGGTAAGACGCTTCGCTTTTTTACAGGAATAACAGAAGGCATTGAGAGGTAGTTTCTATAAAAAATCAAAATATATTTAGACTCATTCTGTATCTCCGACAGTTGCAATATGCTATACTAAATTTAGCAAATTATACTATCGGAGGAAATGTCCATGGACAATGAAACTAAGGCTGTAGTAGTTCACAACTACTATAATGAGAAAGTTCCTGCTTCACGCTATCGACGTACGGTCAGATACGAAGCCGCAAAACTGTCTCCAGAGGAATATGATATCTTATATGAACTTGTGACAACAAATCCTTTTTATTCCAAGAAAGTTGAACTCTTACGGCAAGTATTAAAGAATTATCAATTCAGAAAATCTTGTAGTAATTCACCATTGCCATTAGTGTTCAAGCAGGCGGTTTATTTACTGGCTTATGAATTGTGTAAAGGTGATTACTATAACATTGCTCAGAAGCAGGTACTCCGAGATATAGGATTATCTCTGAATTCTTTTACTAAATGGGGGATGACGCCGAAGAATGATTTTAATGCACAGCTCTATTTACAGTTAGCAGATTTAGAACCACCGACAATCATTCCTCTCCAGTATCAGGGAAAGAAAAACATGGCTCTAATTTATCTTGTAAGCGAGTTAGGAAAACAAGTACCTTACAATAAATTTCTCGATGTATTTGGGGGTTCAGGCGCAGTAACTGTTGGGATTTCCAAAAAAGAAAATGCTCAGTATTTCATTAATGATGCAGATCCTGACCAGACACATATTTATGAAGTATTATGCAATCATGATAAAGAATTTATAAAAGACATTTCTGATATTTGTACCGCCATACACAGGCTTGCAGAATCAACAGAACAATCTGATATTTGTTTAGATTTATTTCCACAAGTTTCATCTTCTAAATTGATTGAAGATGGAAGGAATTTAGTAGTACCTTCCCATGCAAAAGCATATAAAAAGTATCAAGAAGCGGATGAAAAATACAATGAGTATCTGGACGCTCATCCTGAAATACCATTTGATGGAAATAAATACAAAGTGCCAGATTTTCCGACTATTTATAATTATGATATTTATATTTATTTGCGTGAAATATCCAAGTATGCAGATAAAGTAAATTCTTTAGTAGATGATTTTAAGCATCCAGAAATACTATATTCCAGAGGATTGTTTAAATATTTTAACAAAGTTGTAAAAAAGACGAATTCCTTTTCAGCATACCAACGTGCAATTGCATTAATATTTCAAGGCTGTTTTAACGCCAGAGCTCGAGCAGATTTATCTAACTGCATTACTAAAGAAACACTGGAACAATTTTGCAATAATACAGAAATATGGAAACGTGTTGTTCATGAATATAATTATTATAAGATAAAAACTTTCAATGAACTGGATGTAGAAGTTGTAGCCAGAAAAGAAATTAATTGCAAAGATACCTTGTTGTACTTAGATTCCCCATACATTGCTACCGTGGGATATAAGTCCGTTTACGGAAGAAATGAATTTCAGGCATTACATGATAAATTGGCAGACTTTACAGGATATTGGATTTTTAGTTGTAGAATAGGTGTAAACTATAAAAGTAAACCTGATGAAATTCCAAAGAATGATACTACGTTTATGGATAAATATGAGAATATTAAATTCCTGCTCAATCTGTATTCTGATATAGCACAATACGTTGCATTCATCAGAAATAAGGATGTATCTGACGAGTACTATCTTGTACATGATGGCATAAAAGAAGTTATGTTTTTGAATTTTCCAGCTTATGCACCTGATATAAATATCCTGCGCAAGTTAATCGCAGAGAAAACCCAAAATAAAAGAATAAGGATAGATGGAGCAAATAAAAAGTCTGTTTATAGTATAATGAGTTATAAAGAATTTTATCCGTTGGCTGTAAAAGGTTTAGACCCTGCAAATTGGTAAATTATACACACCGCACAAGATTACAGTGCGGTGTGTTTTTGTTTCTACAACAACTACACAATTGATACGAGTGGGGTATCAGATGTACACAAATTCATATTGATATCTTTGTAAGACTTACATGTTGAACCACTCTCTCCTCAGAGGTATAGTACACACACCAAAAGAGGAGGACACAGTCATGAATAAACTTATGAAACAGTATACTTTCGGAGTAGAAATTGAATTTACGGGTATGAGCCGTAAAAGGGCGGCTACTGTAGCATCGAAATATTTCCAGAATGAGGCAGAGTACATCGGTGGTACTTATGATGCTTACTCAGTAGCAGATCAGCAGGGAAGGACATGGAAGTTTATGTACGACTCGAGCATTCATGCCCAGCGTAAGAATGGGAACTGGGTATCAGACAGAACCTACAAAGTAGAGATGGTTACACCAATCCTGCATTATCCTGATATTGAACTGCTACAGGAATTGGTAAGACAGTTAAGAAAAGCAGGCGGTCTGGTAAATGACAGCACAGGCTTACATATCCATGTTGGTGGGGAAAGCTTCACACCACAGCATCTGCGTAGTCTGATTAATATCTTTACTGCTAAAGAAGATCTTCTGGTACAGGCTCTTAAGATTGAGCCAGCACGCCAGAACTACTGCCAGAAAGTAAACAGGCAGATGGTGGAAGTCATGAATAAGAGAAAGCCCAGTACATTGGAAGAATTCGCCCGTATCTGGTACAAGGAACAGAATGCAGAAGGTACAAGAAATCAGCATTACAGTTCATCCAGATACCATATGCTGAATTTGCACAGCCAGTTCTATCGTGGCACCATTGAATACCGTTTATTCAATTCCACATTACATGCAGGAAAGGTTAAGGCATACATCCAGATGGTACTTGCTATTACTGCTCAGGCTCAGACAGTAAAATATGCAAGCCCTATTAAGAAAAGTACCGATAATCCTAAATATGCATTCCGATGCTGGATGCTTCGCATGGACTTGATTGGTGATGAGTTCAAGACCTGTAGAAAACATATGCTTGCACTGCTTGATGGTGACAGCGCATGGCGAAACGGAGTCCCAAAATAAAGTACAGTCAGTGGGGAGAAAATACTCCCCACTATATGAAAGGAGATACTTATGAATTATTATATAGCTTATGGAAGTAACTTGTATTCAGAACAATTTTACCAGAGATGCCCTGATTCCGTATTTGTAGCCAGTGGGGTATTGAAAGATTATACTCTGGCATTCTGCGGTATCAATGGGAATGCATTCCTTACAGTAAAGAAACAGGCAGGAGGTTCTGTCCCTGTCGCAGTATACCGCATCAGCCCCAGTGATGAGCGTTTTCTGGATGTATATGAAGGGTACCCTAACTTCTATACAAAAGAACAGGTAGTTGTGGAAGTAAACACAGATGAAACAATTGAGGGAACGATGTATGTTATGATAGATCAGCCATATGCTTATCCATCAGAGTCATATTTCCATATCTGCTCAATGGGGTATCAGGAGTTGGGATTCCCAGTAGAGGTTCTGGAAGATGCAATATCCTATCTTGCAACCAGTTCTGCAGTTGGGCATAACCTGCAGTTTTACCGTAAACGAATGGGGTATTCACAGTCTAAGTTAGAGGAACTCTGCGGCTTCAGCAAGGGTAAGATATGCAAGCTCGAGACAGGCGAGCGTGACCTTAGAAAAGTATCTGCGGATGTTTACACTGCATTGAAGCGTTACCTTCGATTTGAGGACTCCTGTATTTTTCTGGAAAAACCCAGAAATTAACTGCCCGGTTCCAGTGGTGTCATAACCCTGACACCACTCCCATTCAGCAGGTACAGATTCCATTTTCCAAAAATAAAAGCATTCATCTGCAAGCACAGCAGTAACTGCCCTACCGTCTGCATATATATAGGAAAGAATACTTTCCCGTTCTCCTGCTTTTGGTAAAAAATGAGAGATATCTTCGCAGAAGGGAAGTTGTGCAGTGCTGTCTGGCAGATGGATGCTTTTTTCTCATTTCAGGAATAAGGCACAGGTTTCAACCTGCCTACTGTCCTGCAGGAAGAGGCATAGCTGCTATCTGCAAAATGTATGATTTGTCTGTTTTAAGATATTGTTTTTCTTTGTCAGTATAAAGATTTCCGTATATATGAGTGGGGTGCTGATATTATTATTTTGCTGTTCGATATGCTTTTCTTCTATCCTTATCCATTCTTATGGATTACACTTAGAAAGCAACCCTGTTTAGATTTCATATAAGATTACAGGATGAATAGATAACAGTTATTGCTACATACATAGTTCTTACAACAGTTATTATAAAGACAGTAAATACAACAACAGTCCTATATAAGACATTAGTAATGAATCCTAATACAGAATAGGATTCTTACATGAACAGTCAGTTGCAGAATAATGGATATCAGTAGATAAGAGAACAGCAAAATTAACAGCAAGATTAAAAGTTTACAGATAGAGAGTCAGTAATAAAGGTCAGGGTCAGTCAGGGATCAAGATTAATATTAGTGAGTTTTATTTTCGAGTGGTGATTTCAGCCATACATAGTATTAAGAAATAGCTGTATTGTTAAGGCAGTGCAGAGATAGTGGTCAGGATATATTTCCAGATAAGTTGTACTGGTTCTGCCTATACTCAAAGTATGTAGGGTAGATAAGATTTCCATAAAGAGAGGAGAGCAGTTATGGTTACAGAGAGAGACAGAAAGCAAAGGGTAAGGGATCAGTCTCAGTAAGGGTAGATGATTCTGCATTTCGAGTATATCCAGTTATGTAGATACTCTCCCGATATGAGAAAACAGATACAGTCAGTAGGTACAGCAAAGGCAGAGAACAGATCAGTTAAGAAAGAAATCCCCAGCAATGCCATACAGAAATCCAGTAGGTATATTCTCCCAAGTATAAAGGTTCCACTGGTAACAGGTGTGATATAGGGTAGCTGATAAGCACAGATTCCCAGAGAGTACAGGCAAAGTCTGAGAAGTACGAATGGGGTATTCAATAGCCAGTCTGATAATAGAGGGTACTGACCAGATAGGTCTGATATCTAATCTCCTGCTTCTACTTACAGGATAGAGAGCAGATAAGAAACACAGGTATGATTCCAAGTAGATACAGGCAGAGCCATATATGAGCAGGGTATTCCAAGGATATGTAGAGAACAGGGGTACTGACCAGATAGGTCTGATATCTAATCTTCTGTTTATACTTACAGGATAGAGAGCAGATCAGAAACACAGAAAACAGTTCGAGTATATCCAGTTATGGTCATGGATGAGTAGGGTATTTCCAGATTATGCAGGGAACAGGGATACTGACCAGATAGGTCTGATATTTAATCTTCTGCTTCTACTTGCAGGATAGATAGCAGGTAAGAAACACAGGTATGATTCCAGATAGACACAGGCAGAGCCGTATATGAGTAGGGTATTCCAATAGCATCCAAGTATCAGGGGTACTGACCAGATAGGTCTTAATATCCTGATTCTGCCTATACTTACAAGAGATGTAGTAGATAAGAAACACAGAAATCATTTCGAGTATATCCAGTTATGGTCATGGATGAGTAGGGTATTTTAAGGCTATGCAAAGAATAAGGGTAGTTGACCAGATAGGTCTACTCTCCCATTTCCATCATGTACTTACAGAATAAAGAGTATCCAAGAAACACAGTTATGAATGATAAGACAGGCATTCAGGATTAAGTAGTAAGAATAAACACAGTCTATATAGGGAGCATACAGTTCCAGAACAGAGTGAAGAATGCCGTATTTCTGCGGTATCCAGATATGAGTAGACACAGTTATTAAATATTAGCCAGTATACTGAGTAGGGTATTGATAGACAATACATTGCAGTGTTACATATCAAGAATACGATAGTTTCTGGTAACAGCTCGCAGTAGTCCGGCATTATTCCCTGTTATAAGTACAGATTTCAACATTCAACAATACATAACAAGGTGCAAGTAAACACAGTGATATTTTTATCGGGTATCAGTAGATACAGACATCCTTTACTTGATAAGTGGGGTATTATTCTACAGTATTACATCCAACACAGTTATGTGTTACATTGTCAGAATACTTTTTCAGATATTAGTTGTAGTTTAGTAGTAACTATGGTATGCTACAAGAAACGATATGGTAATTTCTATAGAGTGTATTTTCCATTTACCCGCCTGAGTATTCAGTCCCACCATAGGGTGTGGGTACTTCATTCTCAGGCAGGTGAATGGGGTACTGTATAGTAATTACAACAGATCAACATAAAGAAGGAGGACAAAATTATGTTGAAGAAAACACTTAAAAAAATCTTAGCGTTAACATTAACCACCGTTACATTAGTAACAAGCGCAATGCCAGTCAGTGCATCAACGCTGACACCGAAGAAGTCACACAGTAAGGCACAAATCACCGAGTACGTTGACTACTTCAACGAAATCACAGACCGATATGCTTTCCGCCCAGACGGGTACGTACCGCTTTATGTAGATGGTACTCATGATGGTTCACAAATGTATGCATCATGGCAGATGACAAAGTTACTTCAGAACACCCCAGGCATCACATCTGAACAGAAGGCAGACATGAAGAAAGCAGCAGATACATGGAAAAGGTCTTACTTATCCGAGCGAATGATTCTTGTTTACTGGATTAAGTGGACAAGGATGTATGAGTACATTGATGAAAAGGTTTATCTTTCCCAGTCTACAAGTTGGGCACCTAGGTGCAAAGCCTACGCTAAGAAAATGTACAATGAAACCAATGCCTACATTTCAGGTAAGTCCAAGTACAATCCGAAGTTAGCGAATGAGCTGAAGAAGTTCAATAAACAGCGTCTTAACATTTACAACAAAGCCATTGACACATGGTTTTACAAGATGAGTAAGAAGCAGCGAGCTAAATGGGGTAGTAATATTAGCAGTGGTGGTGCAAATGGTGGCTCTTTAGCATTGATGTCAAGTTATGTTAGTAATTGTCTTTACAAGAAGAACAAGTTAGAATTTGCTCCATATTATACTTGTGGTATGAAGCATTGCTCAACTAGTCTTGATGATTATGGGGATAAGAATCTTTACAGTGCAAAGACACTCAAACTTGATGGTTATGACGTAAGTCCAAACGCACCGAATCGTATTTGGAACGAACACATTAGATGGAATAGATGGTAACCCACAACCGTACAAGGACAGGCGCAAGCCTGTCCTTTCTTTTTGCGTTCACACTCCCAGTCACCACATAACTCCAGCCCACTCTCCTTGGGACATTCCAAATGTACAGGTAGAAGTAAACACCCTACCTATGATTCAATTCATCCAAGGGTACTTCGCACTAAAATAGTAGTAAAGGTAAAAAAGGAAAGGAGTTGTCAAGAAATGAAGGCAAGGTCATTAAGGGCACTATTACTGGCTTCCAGTTTAATATTAAGTGTGGGTACGACAGCCATGCCAATTATGGCGGTGGACATAGCACCAGACACATCGGATTCTGGAATCAGTATAGATGCAGATGATGGGGGTAATGATCTATTCATTGCAGGTAGCAATACTATTAAACCTGTTGGTTGAATGGGGTATTGATGATAGATATAATATATAATTCAAGTCATATTTCAGGGTAGAGATGCCCTGTATTTTTTTGCTATAGATACAGTTTCATATCTTAGTCTACAACATGAGTGGGGTACTGTATCAGGTATCTACAGTTCAGTTCTTTCCCTTTATCAAGGGTACTTTCTCATCTATCCAGTAGTTGCCCTGCAACTGCCCTACCATATATTGTTTTTTGGTAGATATCTTTCAGCATTCCAGTATTTCTGCCAGTATCCTATCTCTCTCCTGCTTTTATTTTCCATGATGATGAGATTCTGTTTCGGGTACATCAGTTGATACTAAATTAAATGACAAGTAGCTTAGAAAAGGTTTTTGAATTTCAGGAAAAGCTTGGTTTCTCTAGGTGTTATCCAGAAAAGGGTATGTGAGTTCTGAAAAGATGACGAATAGAGACACAGGATTCTTGGACATTCCATTGACGATTAAAGATGACGAAGACACAGTTCGGAAAGGAGAAAATGATGGTACTTACTCTGGTTAAGCAGTTGGAAATTGCATGGAGTACACTCTCTGACAGTGATAAGCCTGATGACGAGATCCGTATAGCGGCACTGGATGAGTTGATAGCATTACTCTTTTCGGAAGTGTGGGATGGAAAAAAGGGAGTCGCCTTTGCTGAGACGTATTTCGACATCCCAGATAAGGAAATAAGTCATAAGCTGGGTATTTCTCTTTCCACCGTCAGAAGCAACCGTCAGTTGGCATCCAGAAAGCTCTCTAAGCTGGTTGGTAGCGATATTGTAGAAGTAATATGTAATGCCCCTGCCAGGCAGGTAAGGGACAGACTTGTATTTCTGCAAATGTTAAGATCACCACCCTCATGGGTAGTGGTTCCCAACTCTGTATGGGAGATGAATGGGGTATTGCAGGATGAAAATGCATCTCTCAGAAAATCTTTTCCATTAAAAGATTGTAAAGCTGAGATTGCCTTTTTACGGCAGTACACCCTCTCCCATATTGAGAAATCACTGGAAGGTTTAAGTAAAGAAAAATTATCGTTCCTACTGCATCTTATGGGTTCAGAAGATGTAACAAGGGACAGGGTAATTTTATTTTACTTACTGCATCAAAAGAAAGGAGGTGAATAAAATGAGCCAGCATAAGAGACATAAAAAAGTATATGTGGTATGCAACGTAAAACCTGATTTAAGTTATGACAACGACCATCGCATGTACGATGAGGTTGTCGGTGTAGATGAAATAGTATCTCTACCTGCAAGGCTTCAGACTGGAGATAAAGTAATCGTCGGTGACATCTTTACTACATTTCCAACCTATGACTTCATGCTGACATTCTTAGACTTTGCACTGAGAAACGGGATTACTTTTGAATCCACACGCCAGCGTTACTTATGCTTTTCAGCGGCACGTCCGTTACCTTATAAGGTGACCCACTACCTGCTGGAAATGCAACAGTTAAGAAACCAGTTATGGAATATGCGTGCACGGTTTGGTATACGCAATGATGATTCTGTTCAGGCTGATAGCTTTTACAGAAAATGTGACTGGATTGTTGGTCGTGTAGTTTCGATCACACTGTCTACAGACGGCATTCTGCGAAGATAATATTTAGTCATAGCAACATAATAGCAGTTCTGTCAGGTAGCTTCTGCCGACAGAGCTGCTATTTGCCTGTACAGGGTGTTTTTATATGTTTAGTGCTAAGTTGTGCGAATGGGGTATTGGATTGCTTACATTGGCAAATACGGGGTACACGTTCAAGGTCGCTTTTTCCGCAATATGCGACCAATGGGGGATTCATGGGCATTCCCAGTGTTCCCAGTATAAACTGCGACCTTTAGAGGGTACGAAATGCGACAGGAGGAATTTTATATGTCAAAGAAAACCAGAGCGTTAAATAAAGAAGAGTACAGATTAATTATCGACTGTATCAAAAAGGGTTTTGATATGCCTGAGGGTACTGCAGTCAAAGCAAATCCCAGAATCGCTATGGCACTACAATGCGAAGCGTTACTGGGACTTCGTATCAGTGATATTCTCCGCTTGAGGTTAGATCAGTTTATAGCAGACGGCAGTAATTATTTCGTAGAGGTTAAGGAACAGAAAACAGGTAAGACTAAGAAGTGTTTTGTTCCGTTGGAGTTGTACTGTACCATCCGTCAATATGCAGATGAGTGGGGTATTGGACTGCATCAACCGTTGTTTGATATTACCCCCAGAAGCGTACAGCGGCATCTGGGTAAGGTGTGTTCTTATTTAGGTCTTACCCAAGTTTCTACCCACAGTTTCCGAAAATACTACGCTACTGATATTTACAAGAGGTCAGGAAGTAATATTGATCTTGTGAGACAACTGTTAAACCATTCAGATTGTAAAACAACACAGCGATATATTCGGGTAGATCCGCAGGAACTGTCCAAGGCTGTTGCTGAGCACTGTAGAGATGCTTTAAAAAATTAGTAGTTAGTTTTTCTGTATTGTAGTTATATAAATTCTAATCTTTTAATCTCAAATTTGGGACAGTATGAAATGTTACTTTAATTAAATGGCATTAGTTGAGAAAAATATGGTTGTAGATTGAATCTTTAAGATGATAGTAAACACAGCATTCTACTTTCTTTCTCAGTCTGTGTATCCAAAGTGAAAAATTTTTCACGAAAAGAGGGTATTGATATGAAGAAAGATGGTAAGAGTATTACTGCTGAGATCAGGGAAGAAAGCAGAGCAAACACAGATCATTTTACAAGTAAGTTGTATAACGATATCTACGATGGTAAGATAGAGCAGAGTATAGCGTTGGAACAAATTAAAATGAGAAGAACTGCACAGGAGATATTAGAGAAACATTTAGAGAAGCATACTATAGGTTATGCCGAAAGTCAGGAAGTGTATTACACTTATGTTCCAGATCCAAGTAAAGCCAGCGGGCGTAAACAGCTCAGGAAGAAGAAAAAAGAAGATTTAATTGAAGCAATAGTTAACTATTATCAGCATACTTATGAATCGGGTACTAAAAAGTACACTTTCCGTAATACATATCTCGAATGGCTAGAATACAAGGAAGGACGAGGCGGTGCCGATACTTACATTAAACGCTTCCAGTGTACATGGAATAAGTTCTATGAAAATGCACAGATCTCTGATGTAGATATGCAGACAATGAAACCTGTAGAATTGGAAAAATGGTTTATCAGTATGATTAAAGAGCATGAACTTGATAAAAAGGGAAAAGGGAACCTGATTGCTGTTGGAAAACAGATTATAGAATATGCTAACAGAATGCAGTATATTAATGTGAACCCATATACAGGTGTCGATATCCCGAACAAATTACTTCGTCAGAATACGGAGAAGCCCAGAGAATCCAGAATCTTTTTTGAAGATGAGCAGGAGAAAGTCGAAGATGCCGCTTGGGAAATGTACTACAATGGAAATCGTACAGATACCTTATATCTGGCTATACCATTTGCATTCGTAACAGGAGCAAGACAAGGGGAAATTGCCGCATTGAGATTCGATGATATTAATAAATCAGGCGATTCCATACATATCTGTCGTGAAGAAACTAAACGGTATGAAAGGGACGGTTTTGGTGGGCGTACTTGTGGATGTAAAGTAGTCGAGCATACAAAATCAGAAGCTGGTGACAGATGGGTATGGTTACCAGAAGAAGCCAGACGTATTTTGAAAACTATTAAAGACGGACTAATAGAAGCGGGCGAAAAGCCAGACGGATATATATTCAAAAGCAAAGGAACTCGTGCCACTACTATTCAAATTGCGCATGTTATGAAAAAGTGCTGTAAAGCCGCAGGTATGGATACAATCAAAGGAATGCATTGTGCAAGAAGATCTTTCATTTCTACTGCTATAAATAGTGGCGTAGATAGAAAAATTGTATGCCAGAATGTTGGACATGCCAGTTATGATGTTACGGAAAAACATTACAGATATAGCCGAGAAACTCCTGAAGAAGCACGCCAGAGTTATGAGAATGCCTTTAAGCGTAAACATACAGATACTACCCAAAAAGGGTGACTATAATCAAAAATAATCAAAGTATATTTGATACTTCAGAATAAAAAGAAGGCGAGAAATGCTGAATTTATGCGACTTTCCAGCGTTTCTCGCTTATAAAAAAACAATGCAGAAGATGGGACTTGAACCCACACGATATTGCTACCACAGGCACCTGAAGCCTGCGCGTCTGCCAATTCCGCCACTTCTGCATTTCTTATTTATCAATCGCTCTCTCGCGACTGCTTATTTATAATAACCGATGTATGGATAAAAGTCAATAGCTTTTTTGAAATTTTTTTAATTTTTTTTACAGTATCCTCAAAACGTACAATTTGTTACGTAGAAGTGTAAGCTTCTTCTGATAAACTGCGGAGCAGTTATCCGGTGTAGAGTTGCACAGAGAAGAGGATGATTTAAATTTTATAGAGGTATTTGGATGTGAGAAAGCAGTGAATGCATGTGATTGGATCTGCCTGAAATTACAAAAAAGTTTTTAATATCAACTTAATTATTTTTAGTACCTTATAAGGTTGAAAAAAGCACTTTGCTGTGATACAATCTTGAAGATTTAGGAAAAAATAAGTGATAGACACAATATAAAGATAAGAAAGGGAGATTGTATGAAAGCATTTCTGATATTAGAAGATGGCCATGTGTTCAAAGGTACAAGCATTGGTTCAACGAGAGACGTTATCAGCGAAATCGTCTTTAATACTTCCATGACCGGTTATCTGGAAGTAATGACCGACCCTTCCTATGCAGGACAGGCAGTATGTATGACTTATCCCCTCATTGGGAATTACGGAATCTGTTATGATGACCAGGAGTCATCAAAGCCATGGGTGGACGGCTTTATTGTCCGCGAATTATCCCGTGTCCCAAGTAATTTCAGAAGCGTGGACACGATTCAGCATTTCTTAACAAAGCATGATATTCCAGGTATTGCCGGAATTGATACCAGAGCCTTAACGAAAATCCTTCGTGAGAAAGGTACCATGAACGGTATGATCACCGTCAATGAAAATTATGATTTAGATACAATTATCCCCCAGTTAAAAGCATATACAACAGGTAAGGTAGTAGAGAAGGTAACATGCCGCGAGAAAGAGATTTTAAAAGGCGACGGTCCGAAAGTAGCACTTCTTGATCTGGGAGCAAAGAGAAACATTGCACGTTCCCTGAATGAAAGAGGATGTGAGGTTACAATTTATCCGGCACTGACACCTGCGGAAGAGATTCTGGAGGCAAATCCGGATGGCATTATGTTAAGTAACGGCCCTGGAGATCCAAAGGAATGTACTTCTATTATAAAGGAAATAAAAAAATTATATGATTCTGAAGTTCCGATCTTTGCAATCTGTCTTGGACATCAGCTTATGGCTCTTGCAACAGGTGGAGATACCCATAAGATGAAATACGGACACAGAGGCGGAAATCATCCGGTCAAAGACCTTGCAACAGGACGTGTTTACATTTCTTCCCAGAACCATGGCTATGTAGTAGATGCTGAGGGACTTGAAGAGAAAAACATTGCAAAACCTGCATTCGTTAACGTCAATGACGGCACAAACGAAGGTATGGCATACGAAGGAAAGAATATCTTTACTGTACAGTTCCATCCTGAAGCATGCCCGGGACCGCAGGATTCCAGTTACCTGTTTGACAGATTTATGGATATGATGGGAGGAAATAAATAATGCCAAGAAATAAAGACATTAAAAAAGTACTTGTAATTGGTTCCGGCCCGATTATCATCGGCCAGGCAGCAGAGTTTGACTATGCAGGAACACAGGCATGCCGTTCCCTGAAAGAAGAAGGCATTGAGGTTGTTCTTCTTAATTCCAACCCTGCAACCATCATGACAGATAAAGATATCGCTGACAGAGTTTATATCGAGCCTCTGACAGTAGAAGTAGTAGAACAGCTTATCCTGAAAGAGAAACCGGACAGCGTCCTTCCTACACTGGGCGGCCAGGCGGGATTAAACCTTGCTATGGAGCTGGATGAGAAAGGTTTCCTCAAAGAACACAATATAAGACTGATCGGTACAACTGCCCAGACAATCAAGAAAGCGGAGGACCGTCAGGAATTTAAAGACACCATGGAGAAGATCGGTGAGCCGATCGCAGCATCCAAGGTTGTTACAACAGTAGAAGATGGTCTTGCATTTACAAACACCATTGGTTATCCGGTAGTTCTCCGTCCTGCTTACACACTCGGTGGAAGCGGCGGCGGTATCGCTCATAATGAATATGAACTTCGTGAAATCCTGGAGAATGGTCTTCGTCTTTCACGTGTAGGTGAAGTTCTGGTAGAGCGCTGCATCGCAGGATGGAAAGAGATTGAATATGAAGTAATGCGTGACAGCGCAGGAAACTGCATCACAGTCTGCAACATGGAGAACATTGATCCGGTTGGTGTCCACACAGGTGACTCTATCGTAGTTGCTCCATCTCAGACACTGGGAGATAAAGAATATCAGATGCTCCGTACTTCAGCCCTGAACATCATCACAGAACTTGGAATCACAGGTGGATGTAACGTTCAGTACGCTCTGAAACCGGACAGCTTTGAATACTGTGTAATCGAGGTAAACCCGCGTGTAAGCCGTTCCTCTGCACTTGCAAGTAAGGCAACAGGTTACCCGATCGCAAAGGTTGCAGCAAAGATTGCCCTGGGTTACACACTGGATGAGATCCCGAATGCGATCACAGGAAAAACATATGCAAGTTTCGAGCCAATGCTTGACTACTGCGTAGTTAAGATTCCGAGACTTCCATTTGATAAATTTATAACTGCAAAGAGAACCCTTACTACTCAGATGAAGGCAACAGGTGAGGTTATGAGTATCTGCCATAACTTCGAAGGTGCCCTGATGAAAGCCATCCGTTCTCTTGAACAGCACGTAGACAGCCTGATGTCCTATGATTTCACACAGCTTACAGACGAGGAACTCCTTGCAGAGCTGGAAATCGTAGATGACCGCAGAATCTGGAAGATTGCAGAAGCAATCCGTCGTGGTATGCCACAGTCCATGCTTCACGACATCACAAAGATTGATATCTGGTTCATCGATAAGATTGCAATCCTTGTAGGCATGGAAAATGCTCTTAAGACCAGAAAGCTCACAAAAGAGCTTCTCCTTGAAGCAAAACGCATGGAATTTCCGGACTACATCGTTGCACGTCTGGCAGGCAAGACAGAAGAAGAGATTAAAGCTCTTCGTGAAGAATATCAGATTAAAGCAGCATATAAGATGGTTGATACCTGTGCTGCAGAGTTTGCGGCAGCAACACCATATTACTATTCTGTATACGGCGATGAATGCACAGAGAATGAAGCAGTAGCAACACCGGATAAAAAGAAAATCCTGGTACTTGGTTCCGGTCCGATCCGTATCGGTCAGGGTATTGAGTTCGACTTCTGTTCCGTACACTGTACATGGGCATTTGCAAAAGAAGGCTATGAGACCATCATCATCAACAACAACCCGGAAACAGTAAGTACAGACTTTGATATTGCAGATAAACTGTATTTCGAGCCTCTGACACCGGAAGATGTTGAGAATGTAGTAAATATTGAGAAACCGGACGGAGCAGTTGTACAGTTCGGTGGTCAGACAGCTATCAAATTAACAGAAGCACTGACAAAGATGGGTGTTAAGATTCTCGGAACATCTGCTGAGAACGTAGATGCAGCAGAAGACCGTGAGCTCTTTGATGAGATTCTTGAAAAATGCGAAATTCCGAGACCAAAAGGACAGACAGTATTTACTGCTGAGGAAGCTAAGAAAGCAGCAAATGAGCTGGGTTATCCTGTTCTGGTTCGTCCTTCCTATGTACTTGGTGGTCAGGGCATGAGAATCGCTGTAAGTGATGAGGACGTAGAAGAGTATATCGGTGTGATCAACCAGATCGCACAGGAGCACCCGATCCTTGTTGATAAATACCTGATGGGTAAGGAAATCGAAGTCGATGCTGTATGCGATGGCGAGGATATCCTGATTCCTGGTATTATGGAACATATCGAGCGTGCCGGAATCCACTCCGGTGACAGTATTTCCGTATACCCGGCTAAGACCATCAGCGAGAAAGCAAAAGAGACAATTGCAGAATACACCAGACGTCTTGCAAGAGCACTGCATGTTATCGGTATGATCAACATCCAGTTCATTGTTCTTGGAGATGATGTATATGTGATCGAGGTTAATCCTCGTTCCAGCCGTACTGTACCGTATATCAGCAAGGTAACAGGAATTCCGATCGTTCCTCTTGCAACGAAGGTAATCCTTGGATACAAGCTGAAAGACATGGGCTATGAACCGGGACTTCAGCCGGAAGCAAAACACTATGCGATCAAGATGCCTGTATTCTCATTTGAGAAGATCCGCGGCGCTGATATCAGCCTTGGACCGGAAATGAAGTCAACAGGTGAGTGCCTTGGTATTGCTGAGACATTCAATGAAGCGCTTTACAAAGCATTTATCGGAGCAGGTATCCGTCTTCCGAAACATAAAAACATGATCATCACTGTTAAAGACGAAGACAAACAGGATATCATCCCGATCGCAAGAAGATTCGAAGCACTTGGATACAGAATCTATGCTACACTGGGAACTGCAAAAGTCCTCAAAGAAAACGGAATCAAAGTTATCCGTACAAATAAGCTGGAGCAGCCTGCACCGAACCTTATGGACCTTATCCTTGGTCATAAGATCGACGTTGTCATCGATACTCCGCCACAGGGCGTAGAGCATCAGAAGGATGGTTTCGTCATCAGACGTAACGCCATCGAGACAGGTGTCAATGTCCTTACTTCTCTGGATACAGCAGAAGCACTGGCAACCAGCCTTGAGAATACAGACCTGAACAATTTATCTCTTATTGATATTGCTACGATCGCAAGAAGATAAAGAACTGATAAATAATATGAAATGATGAAAAGCAGCCGTAATTTTCTCTGTCGGAGAGAAGGCGGCTGTTTTTATCTTATAGAATCAGCAGGAAAAATACAGATTACAGTTGTATCAGTGGCATGGTGTGTAATATAATCATATGAGTATTTACAGTGAGTCAGATAGATATATGTGGGTCTTTTGCATTACTTATTATCTGGCAGAAACCTGTCTGATCCGGTTGAAAATCGTTGTAAATAAGAATAACAACAAAAAAGAAAACAGGAAGGGAAAGATTATGGATTTTATTGAACTGTTAAAGGTCATTTTCCTTGGGATTGTAGAGGGAATCACAGAATGGCTCCCGATCAGCAGTACCGGACATATGATCCTGGTGGATGAGTTTCTGAAACTGAATGTGACAGAGGATTTTAAGAATCTGTTTTTCGTAGTGATCCAGCTTGGCGCGATCCTCGCAGTTGTAGTTCTCTACTGGAACAAATTGTGGCCGTTTTATATCAGACCAATTTCAAAGAAACAGCAGGCAGTGCTTAACAGGCATGGTGCAGTATCCAGAGGAATTCTTACTTTTGTGGAGAAGTTCTGTGATAAAGAGAAATGGGTACTCTGGTTTAAAATTATAGTAGCCTGTATACCGACGATTGTTATCGCACTTCCGTTTAATGATGTCATTGAAGAGAAATTTAATAACTATGTAGTAGTTGCCATTGCACTGATCGTATATGGTATCCTCTTCATTGTCATTGAGAATTATAACAAGAGAAGAAGACCAACCTGTACAAATCTGGAAAATCTGTCATTTAAGACTGCACTCATCATCGGTCTGTTCCAGGTACTCTCCGTAGTTCCGGGTACATCCCGTTCAGGTTCCACCATTATCGGTGGTATCCTTGCAGGAACCTCCCGTACAGTAGCAGCAGAATTTACCTTCTTCCTGGGAATCCCGGTCATGTTCGGAGCCAGTCTTCTGAAAATCCTGAAATTCGGTTTCTCTTTCACAGGAACAGAGGTGATGATCCTGATCGTGGGAATGGTAGTGGCATTTGTAGTTTCCATTATCGCGATCAAATTCCTGATGGGATACATAAAGAAACATGACTTTAAGGCATTCGGATGGTACAGAATCGCACTTGGTATTCTGGTGCTTGGATACTTTATCGGAAAAACACTTCTTGGTTGTAAATAATGTATAAGAAAAGTCCTGCTGTATAAGCGGCATGTACGTCATAAGCGTATATCCCGGACAGCAGGGCTTTTTATTATGTTACAGGTTTCTTATATGCAGATCATTTCGCCGGTATAAGAGGTATCATAACCTGTCAGATGATGAATCTCAGTTTTGAAATCTCCAGACTGTACAATTTCCACAAGAGCAGAGAACCCCGGCTTTCTCACAGATTCCGCAGGAATTGCCAGATACATCTGCATATCAGTCACAGGGACGAAATCAAGTCCCGGAAAGTAACGTGCGATCATTTCTTCTCCAAAAGCAACATTCGCTCTGTGCTCAAAAACAGCAGATGCAGATGACATATCAGAGACAGCTTCATTTCTGTATCCGCTGATTTTTTCAGAAGAGATTCCCCGTTCTTTTAACAGACGATCCAGATAAACCCTGCGGGCACTTCCCTTTTCACGATTCATAAAAACAACTTTCGGATCCGTCAGGTCCTCCACAGAAGAAATCTTTTCAGGATTTCCGGCCTGTACATAAAAGCCGACAGAGTATTTATATAAAGAAAGAAGTGCCAGCGGGATTCCGGGAATCAGGTGACGGATATCATCTACCTCCAGACTGGTAGCAGCGATATGTGCCTTTTCGAAATACAGGGAATAAAGTCCGTTATAGTCATTCATATGAGACTGCAGGACAGGAAGTCCATCAGGATGAGCGGACATTTTGCCGAGAAGAAGCTCCAGGGCGGCAGAAGTCTGGCCGCCTAAAATGATACCACTGGAATGAAGCAGATAATCTCTCTTCAGCAGAGAACTCTCAGGTTCAAAATTAACAGAAGTGTATGGAATATCCTGCCCGTTTCCGGAATTGCCGGAACTGCTTCTGTTAAGATACTGTGTCAACTGCTCTTCGCTGACCCTGAGTTGTTTTCCGATTTTGGAAGATTCCAGCTCACCGCGCTTGATAAGTTCATAGACCGTTGTCTTTTTGATCTTCAGACGGTCTGCGACCTCCTGAGCTGTGTAAAGTTTATTCATCAATACCTACCATGACATTAGTAGCCTTGATCACTGCATAAGCATCAGAACCTACTTTCAGGTTTAATTCTTCAACTGCTGCACAGGAGATGGTTGCTGTGATAATGTTTCCACCGCCGATATCAATAGAAACGATGGAGTTTACAGCTCCGTTATTGATACTTACTACTTTCCCTTTTAACTGATTGCGTGCACTTAATTTCATGATAATCACCTCACTGTTTATTATTTTTTTCTATAAATTTATCTGATACCCGATCAAAGGCCGGAAAGTTGTTTTTGCCGATAAAAATAAGGCTTTCAATCTGCTATCATTTACATGATAACATATACAAATAAAATTGACAAGAATACAAAAGTTTTGTACAATAGATACAAAAGGAAACAAAACTGAATAAAACAAAACGAAACTAAATGAAAGGCGGTAAAAATATGAGAAAGAAATTAATTGCAGCAATGATGGCAGGAGTACTGAGTGCAGGAATGTTCAGCACAGGAGTTTTCGCAGCTGATACAGACTTAAAAGGTGAAGTCAACACATTCATCGCAGCAAGCTTAAGCAATGCAATGGAAGAAATCCAGAAAGACTTCAATGAGACATATCCTGATGTTGAAATCCTCTACAATGCAGACAGCTCAGGCACATTACAGACACAGATCGAAGAAGGTGCACGCTGCGATATCTTCTTCTCAGCAGCTGACAAGCAGATGGACGCTCTGGTAGACGAAAATCTGGCTAAGAAAGATACGGTAGAAGATATCCTTGAGAACAAAGTCGTTCTGATCAAACCTAAGGATGGAGAAACAAAAGTTACAGGATTCGAGAACATCACAGATGCAGCCAACATCGCACTTGCAGGTGACAGCGTTCCTGTTGGACAGTATTCCAGAGAAATTTTCGACAATCTTGGAATTACAGATGAAGTAAATAAGATGGAAATCAATGAAGGTAAAAATGTATCTGAAGTTCTTGCAGCAGTAAGTGAAGGAAGTAATGAGATCGGTATCGTTTATGCTACAGATGCAGCTTCCGTTGCAGATAAAGTAGACGTTATCGCAGAAGCTACGGCAGATGCACTGAAGACACCTGTTCTCTATCCGGTAGGCCTTATCGAAGACAAAGAGGCATCTGAAGATGATACAGCAGCTGCAGAAGCATTCCTTGAATACATCAAATCTGACGACGCTATGAAAGTATTCGAGAAATACGGATTCACAGCATACAAAGCAGATGATGCTACCGAAACAGATGATAAAGATGCAGAAGCAACAGAAGAAGCAGATGACACAGAAACAAATGCTGAGACAGAGACAACAGAGGAAGCTAAATAAGAATGAGTGAATTTCTGGCAGAAATAAACTGGAGTCCTTTATGGATTTCACTGAAAACAGGTTTCGCGGCTACTGTGATCGCATTCTTTCTGGGGATATTCTTTGCGAGACTGGTAATGAAGATGAAACCTGTTTCCAGAGGCATACTGGATGGTATCCTGACCATGCCTCTGGTACTTCCCCCGACAGTGGCAGGTTTCATTCTGCTTCTGCTGTTCAGTCTGAGACGTCCGTTCGGGGCATTTCTGCTGGATAATTTTGACATTAAGATCGTACAGACCTGGAAGGGCTGCGTGATCGCAGCATCTGTAATTGCGTTTCCACTGATGTATCGAAATGCACGCGCTGCATTTGAACAGGTGGATGTGAATCTGATCGCAGCAGGCAAGACACTTGGCATGAGTGACAGAAGAATCTTCTGGACAGTTGTCATGCCGACAGCAGGACCCGGAATCGCATCCGGTACAGTCCTTGCCTTTGCCAGAGCAATCGGAGAATACGGTGCTACATCCATGCTCGCAGGAAACATTCTTGGCAAGACCAGAACCGTTTCCGTTGCCATTGCTTCGGAGACTGCGGCAGGAAATTATGGCATGGCCGGTTTCTGGGTAGTTGTGATCTTGATCATTTCATTTGTGATCGTTGCGGCGATCAATATCGTTTCCAGTAAGGGAATGAAGATGGGCAGGTGGATGTAATGGCAGTCAGTGTGGATATTGAGAAGAAACTTCATGGCTTCACTCTGAAAGTAAAGCTGGAGAGTGATGGTTCTCCAATGGGGATCCTTGGAGCATCCGGAAGCGGAAAAAGTATGACTCTGCGCTGTATTGCAGGAATCCAGACACCGGACTCAGGAAGAATTGTTGTAAATGATAAAGTTCTTTTTGATTCAGAAAAGAAAATCAATCTTAAACCGCAGGAGAGGAAGGTCGGCTATCTTTTTCAGAACTATGCACTTTTTCCTACCATGACTGTAGAGAAGAATATCGCATGCGGATACAGAGGGGATAAGAAACAACTTAAGGCAAAAGTGGCAGATTACATAGAGCGTTATCAGCTTAACGGGCTGGAGAAGCGTTATCCGGGCCAGCTTTCCGGAGGTCAGCAGCAGCGTGTCGCACTGGCACGAATGATGATCGGAGAACCGGAAGTCATCCTTCTGGATGAACCGTTCTCAGCACTGGATGGATATCTGAAAGATATCATGCAGCGTGATATGCAGAACTTTCTTAATGAGTACACAGGTGATATGATTCTGGTCACTCACAGCCGTGATGAGGCTTACAAGTTCTGCGGACATCTGACAATTCTGGACAGCGGTCAGGCACTTACTACAGGAGAAACCAAGAAACTCTTTGAACGACCCGGTATTCTGCAGGCAGCCAGACTGACAGGGTGTAAAAATTTCTCAACTGTACAGAAAATGGGAAAACACAGTATTTATGCAGTGGACTGGGATCTGATGCTGCAGACCAAAGATGTGGTGCCGGATGATGTTACGCATGTGGGAATCCGCGGTCACTGGATGAAAGGTGCATCTGAAGGCGGAGAGAACCACATGGAAGTGGAAGTTATGGAATATATTGAAACGACCTTTGAACATCAGTATTTACTGAAGAACAAGAAAGGCGGAGACTGTCAGCCGGTCTGGTGGATGTGCCCCAAAGGAAATTTTGAGGAAGATCCGCATGCAAAAGTTCCGAAATATATTCATTTTCCGGAAGAGCATCTGATGCTGCTGAAAGAAGCGAAATAGAATATATAAGAAATAATAAAAAGCGTTGTATTTTCAACAGAGATTTCTGGTGAAGATATAACGCTTTTTTAACCGAATCAAGTAAGTCCCTGCGGAGCAGTTATTCGGTGTGGAATCGCATAGCCACGTAGCTGTAAGAGTCTGCCGGTTTGATCACGCAGCGGGATGTTATCAAATTGTCTGAGAAATCTATGACGGATGATTCTTAGAATATTTTATGTAGTCCACAACCATCATCGCCAGTTTAAATGTCAGTGCATCTTCAAACGCGCGGATATCCAGTCCGAATTTTCTCTGCAGCTTTTCAAAGCGGTACACCAGAGTATTTCTATGTACATAAAGCTGTCTGGAAGTCTCAGAGAGATTCAGGTCATTTTCAAAGAAGGTACGGATGGTGATCAGGGTTTCTTCGTCAATAGAATCCAGAGTTTCCTCTTTGAAGATCTCGTCGATAAACATTTCACATATGGAAACAGGAAGCTGGTAGATTAGTCTGCCGATTCCAAGCTGGTTATATCCGAATACATTTTTATCTGCGTAGAAAATCTTGCCTACTTCAATGGCTGTATGTGCTTCTTTGTATGCATCGGGAAGCCTGGAAATATCCTCTGCCAGATTACTGTATGCAACCCATGCGGAAGTCATTGCTTCTGTATTTAACATATCTACAAGCATATATGCAATTGATTCCAGATCCTCATAAGTTTCTGTAGACTGTAATTCTCTGATGATGATAATCCCTGTATCATCAATAGCTGTGATGAAATCTCTGGTACGGGCAGAGAAAATATTCCGGATCGTAGCGAGAGCGTTCTCATCCTTGGTCTGTTTGGTTTCCACAAGAAATACGGCACGCTGAACAGAAGTTGCAATGTGCAGTTTCTTGGCGCAGTTAAAGGCATCTACATCAGAATAACTACCAAGGAGAAGATTCTGCATAAAGGTATTCTTGTCGCTTTTCTCTGCATAGGCAGCCAGGAGACTCTGTACCTGGCATACAGCCAGCTCTCCGATGGTAGCAGTACTTTCTGCTTTTCCCCATACGATCAGAATATAGGAGATGGAATGGTTCTCCATGATCTTATACAGGCAGCAGCTTGTATTGGAAACACACAGGGCACTGCTTTGGCGAAATTCTTCCAGTTTTGATTCTGCAGGAAGTTTTTTATCACAGGTAGAGAGAAAGATATGGTTATCAGAATCCAGCAGACAGAAATCAATCTGGCTGATATTCTTCCAGTCTGTCAGGCATTTCTGTAAAATCTGTTGTATTTTCATTAGGTCAATCCTTTCTTTTGGGGTATGAGTCAGCTTATAGCAATCCTTGCAAATTGTCTGATCGAAGTAATCAGGCAGCCAATTCTATATTATAACATAAAAACCCGGGGAAAACTCCCCGGGTTTATTAAAGATTCCTGAAAATTAGTTGCAGATTGTAAGTTCTGTTTCTTTATCAAAGAAATGAGATTTTTCCATATCGAATGCGAATTTGATCGGATCACCGGTCTTAGCTGTTGTACGAGGATCAACTCGTGCTGTAACCTGAGTTCCGTTTACATCGAAGTATAAGAATACTTCAGCTCCGAGAAGCTCGTAAACTTTAACTACGGATGTCATCGGTGCGCTTGGAGAAGCTTCGATGAACATCTGGGAATCATGGATATCTTCCGGACGGATACCGAGAACAACTGTTTTACCTACATAGCCGCCATCTTTAAGAGCTTTTGCTTTAGCAGCTGGGATAACCAGTTCATGCTCGCCAACTTTAGCGATAAGGTTGCCACCTTTTTCGGAGATAACAGCGTCAAGGAAGTTCATCTGCGGAGATCCCATGAATCCTGCAACGAATAAGTTGCCTGGTTTCTGATACAGGTTCTGAGGTGTATCTACCTGCTGAACAACACCG
>ENA-OZGU01000062-OZGU01000062.1-human-gut-metagenome-genome-assembly--contig:-NODE-62-length-91931-cov-9.532108_pt1 | contig 91931 bp, 73 predicted proteins | sample MGYA00244662_ERZ653670 | MGnify/ENA primary metagenome ERZ653670 (study PRJEB26926, sample SAMN06165224) | human gut metagenome | biome: ENVO:00009003; feature: ENVO:2100002; material: ENVO:00002003...
TACGATAATAAACGCTCTACGAGGATGCGCACTCGGCGCAAGGGTAGATGGTTGCCGAGGCAACCATCTACCCTTGCGCCGAGTGCGCGAGAATGTGCCAAGGCACATTCTTTTTTATTATACAGAAAAGAAGAAATAGACTTAAAAGTGCATGCGCCTTCGTACTGCGTTCCTGAGCCTTGCACGGGAGAGAATCGTGATCAGCGAGATTACAATAACGCCACAGACGGAGCATACGACCGCCGACCAGGTCAGTCGCAGCGGAAGTAAAAGGTACCGGCGGATGAGCAGCTCGATACCGGCGCACAGCAGAGCGGCTTCCGCGAAAAAATAAAGCGCTTTCATCAAAAAGGCAGAAGAAATTTTGCGCAGACAGAAAGCAAAGAGGATCGTGGCCAGCGTGCAGAGCGCGGTGATCGGCAGGGACAGTCCGAAGAACCAGCTGTGATCCGTGGTATTAAAGCCGATCAGAAACTGATATAACATTACGGCAAGACCATCGAAGAGCAGGGAAAGGTAGATAGGAAGCTTGGTATAAATTACTGCGGGGATTGACATTACCCAGATCAGGACACAGGCTCCAATTACGTAAAGCGACCAAAGATGCTGCCTGAATACCAGCAGATTTAACAAAAGACTGCACAGACCGGCCGCAGTGAGAGAGACGGAAAGCAAAATGGCGAGGTCTTTTCGGCGTACAACCTCAACCTGTCCCTTTTCTTTCGGAAACGGGGAGATAGGCTGCATTTTGGAAAGATCATGTGGATTGATAACAGGGGTATTGCAGAGAGGACAGTATTTTAAGGACGGATCCAGCTTTACCCCACAGTTGACACAGTATGACATATGATTTCACTCCTTTTTGATTCATGACAATAAAATGGGCGCGCGTTCTATTACAGTTCCCGGTTACTTTCGATCGTGACGGGGATGCCGTCCTCGACGAGCTTTTGGAAAAATCGCCGTTCCACATCCGCCTCGATGATACAGCTGGCGAAATTGACGGTCAGCGTGTCCTCAAAGCTGACAATGGCGCAGTTGGTGCGCTGGGAATACGGGATTCCCATATAAATATCGAAGCGCTCCAGATAGGGCTTCATATCGTCCGGAACGCGGATTGCGCCCATGTTGGTCAGACCGGCAGAGGAATTTTTGTCCTGCACCCGCTGGTAAAACTGCCGGACGACAAAATCCTTTAAAAACAGCGGGACAATACGGATCAGGGGATTACGCTGTGTGGAGGCATTCGTTGTGATGTCGCCGCGCAGGAACTTGCTGTTGATATAGTAGCGCATATAGTGGTGCACCTGAGTGACAATTTCTTCAAAGGTGTAGTCACCAAGTCTTGGATCGATAGACGGATAAACCATCGTGATAAAGTTGCGCAGCGTTTTGGATGGAAAAAAACGGCGCAGGTTGACGGGCATGGCGATCCGCACAGGGCGCAGGCGCAGATGAAAATCGTGCTCCTGCTTTTGTAAAAGAGAATATAAAAGCACGGCGTTTAGGTATTCCGTAATCGAAGCCTGATATTGTTTGGCAACCTTCTGGACAGCGCTGACGCTCATGATGCCGTCAATCACGTTGAGGGTATAGAAAGGTTCTTGCGTGCCGCGCATACGGTAAGTTTTTTCGGCGGGTCTTGGCGGGCAGACGCGGGCGTTTGCATAGCGCATATAGGCGTCTTCAAATTCTTCCGGATCCGGTGTTTCGTTGACATCTAAAACGAAGCCGCCGTTGGAAATTTCGTGTCCCAGGAGCCGCAGATAAACGGCAGTAACTGTCTGGAGCAAATACATGCCGCCGGTACCGTCCCCGAGGCTGTGATGGGCTTCCAGGGAAATCCGCCGGTCATACCAGTAAAAACGTACTAGATAGCGGTTATTGGATTTAAACGGCATCGGCATGCAGAAATTGCGGATATCGGGTTTTACAAACGGACCGGGACGGGTATTCGGCTCGAGATAGCGCCAGAAAAATCCTTTCCGCATTGCGGAATGATAGGTGGGAAAGCGTTTCATGGCAATATCGACAGCCTGCTGCAAAATATCCGGCTGCACCGGGTCTTTTAACAGGACGGAAAGCCTGTACACGGAGGAAAAGTCCCGGCGCTGCAGCGTCGGATATACAATCGCGGACAGATCCAGCCGATACCAGGTTTTCGGAGTATGTTTTGGGTTTGATTTTGACATATCGGATTCATCCTTTCGCTGCTGCTGGCATGAGTTCGTCAACACACAGCATATTGCAGTTCACCGCGCCATTTGCAAAAACGCTGCTTTCCGCTGCTTCGCAGCTCATTTTTGCGCATGGAGTGGCGCTTCCTTCGTGCATTTCTGGAAGCAGATTTGTGCTCGCACAAAAATCTGCTTCCAGAAACGCATGAGTGAACTGTAAGAACAGTATACACCAGCACGGGCAAAAGGAACAGGAAAAAGTTAAATCTTGTAAGAATAGAGGAAAATATGCTATAATTAAAATGATATCTTCTTTTTTGTGAGGAAGAAATAGAAGCTGTAAAAAAGAACGGAAATGGCGGAAAAACCTATTTTTACAAAGCATGCCGCGGCTGCGGCAGATACGGAGGAGATATGGCGGTAAGCAGCAGGCAGAACCAGAATATGATGAATCTGATCCGGAAGGTGCACGGGTTGGTGGAGCGCCCGGATCTGACGAAACACAGGCAGTCCCAGGACAGAATCGGCGCGATCCTCGGTACGGAAAAGGGAATTGCCTATGAAGAGACAGAGGTAGACGGCATGAGCTGCGAATGGGTGAAGGTGGAACGCGCGCATCTGAAGCGATATGTGATTTTGTATTGTCATGGCGGCGGCTATTCAACCGGCAGTACAGTATATGCCAGGACGCTGACGACAAAGCTGGCAGAATCTACCGGGATGGATGTGTTTTGCTTTAATTACCGGCTTGCACCGGAATGTAAATTCCCAGCGGCTGCGGAAGATGCCATGAAAGCCTGGAACTATCTGATGTATTTGGGATACGGTGCGCGGGATGTGATTGTAGCGGGAGATTCCGCAGGCGGAAATCTTGCGTTGTCGCTGACGCTGAAATTAAAAGACGAAGGAAGAATGCTGCCAAGAGGACTTGCACTGATGTCTCCGTGGACAGACCTGACCAAATCAGGGAAAAGTTATCAGACAAGAAGCAGCGTAGATCCGGTTCTGGATCACGAATACCTGGATCGGATGATCGAAAATTATGCGGGCGGGATGGAGCTGACGAATCCGTATATTTCCCCGCTGTTTGGAAAGCTGGAAGGGCTGCCGCCTGTATACATTCAGGTCGGGGACAACGAGCTTTTACTTTCGGATTCGACGCAGCTGCACAAAAATCTCGTCAAGGCAGACGTTTCTGCCCGAATCGACATTTATAAGGGCATGTGGCATGTGTTCCAGATGTCGCCCCTCAAGAACGCCTATGACGCGATGAACAAAATTGCCGAATTTATTTTCGATATCTGCCGATAAAAAAAGGAAATCCGAAATTTTTACAGAATAAATAAAAAGTAGGACTGCAAAAAAGCAGAACCAAAGGAGCAAAAAGCATGTATTATCCGGAAGAACTGATCGAAGAGGTCAGAACCAGAAACGATATAGTAGAGGTGATCTCCGGTTATGTGCGGCTGCAGAAAAAAGGAAGCAACTATTTCGGGCTGTGTCCGTTCCATAACGAAAAGTCGCCTTCCTTTTCCGTATCCCCCGGAAAGCAGATGTATTATTGCTTCGGCTGCGGTGCGGGCGGCAATGTGATCACCTTTTTGATGGAGTACGAAAACCAGACGTTCCCGGAAGCGGTCAGGACGCTGGCGCAGCGTGCCGGAATCGCCCTGCCGGAGGCAGACGACTCCAAAGAAGCGAGGCAGGCGGACAGCCGCCGCGCAAAGCTTTTGGAAATCAATAAGGAAGCGGCGAAATATTTCTATTACCAGCTGCGCACCGAACGGGGCAGTGTCGGGATGGAATATCTGCGCAAAAGAGAATTAAGCGACGAGACGATGAATCATTTCGGGCTGGGTTATGCGAACAAATACAGCAACGACCTGATTCAGTATCTGAAATCAAAGGGCTATTCCGAAGACCTGATCCGGGATGCAGGACTTTGCAACGTGGATGAAAAACATGGTATGTATGACAAGTTCTGGAACCGCGTCATGTTTCCGATCCAGGATATCAACCATCGCGTCATCGGTTTTGGCGGACGTGTGATGGGCGATGGGAAGCCCAAGTACTTAAACTCACCGGAAACAGAGATTTTTGATAAGAGCCGGAACCTGTACGGGTTAAATTTTGCCCGGACGAGCCGGAAAGGAAATGTGATTCTCTGTGAAGGATATATGGACGTTATCGCGATGCACCAGGCGGGCTTTACCCAGGCGGTTGCGTCACTGGGAACTGCGTTTACATCGGGGCAGGCGAGCCTGCTTCGCCGTTACGCAAATGAAATCCTGCTGTCCTATGACAGCGACGGCGCAGGCGTCAACGCGGCACTTCGGGCGATCGGAATTTTGAAGGAAGCGGGAATGACCGGACGGGTCATCAACCTGGAGCCTTACAAGGATCCGGATGAATTCATTAAGGCACTGGGCGGAGAAGAGTTCCAGAAACGGCTGGATCATGCGGAGAACAGCTTTTTCTTTGAGCTGCGCCAGCTGCAGAAAAATTATGATTTATCAGACCCGGAACAGAAAACTGCATTTCATCGGGAAATCGCCAGAAAGCTCTGCACTTTTTCGGAAGAGGTGGAGCGGGAAAATTACATCGAAGCGGTGGCGCAGAAGTACCACATCAGCTTTGAAAACCTCCGCAGGCTGGTGGGAACCTATGCCGCCCAGACCGGGCTTGCACAGCCTGTGATCCGCCCCAAATCCGGTGTTCAGAAAAAGAACACGGCGGCGGAGGGCATCAAAAACAGCCAGAAATTATTATTGACCTGGCTGGTCGAACAGCCGCAGCTTTATCGCCAGATTTCAAAATATATTTCTCCGAAGGATTTTACGGAAGGCTTATATGAAAAAGTGGCGGACAGGCTGTTTGAGGAGCTGGAGCAGGGCAACATCAATCCGGCTTCCATTATCAGCATGTTTGAGGAGGAAGAGGATCAGCGCGAGGCGGCTTCTTTGTTCCATACGAAGCTGGAGCGTCTGGAAAGCACCGCAGAACAGGAAAAGGCGCTGCACGACATCGTCTGTGCGGTCAAGCGAAACAGTTATGAAAGAGACAGCGCGCAGCTCGGGACGGACGTAGCTGCACTAAACCGCGTGATCGCGGGCAAAAAACAGCTGGAAGAGCTTGCAAAAACGCATATTTCCCTTGAATAAGGCAACAACAGGTAATACAGATACAGGAAGGATGTAGACAGACATGACAATGGATGAAAACACACGGGCAAAGTATGAGGAGAAAATAAAAACGCTTCTCGCCATGGCCAAAAAGAAAAAGAATGTGCTGGAATACCAGGAGATCAGCGATCATTTCGCGGATTTACATCTGGAAGAAGAACAGATGGATGAGATTCTGGATGCACTGGAAAAGAGCGGTATCGATGTGCTGCGCATTACCGATGATGATATCCCGGATGAAGAACTGCTTTTGTCGGATGAAGACGAAGTGGACATGGAAAACCTTGATTTAAGTATTCCGGACGGCATCAGCATCGAGGATCCGGTGCGCATGTACTTAAAGGAAATCGGCAAGGTTCCGCTTCTGTCTGCAGAAGAGGAAATCGAGCTTGCAAAGAAAATGGAAAACGGCGATCAGGAAGCCAAAAAACGTCTGGCGGAGGCCAACCTGCGTCTGGTTGTCAGCATTGCAAAGCGTTATGTGGGCCGTGGTATGCTGTTCCTGGATCTGATTCAGGAAGGTAACCTGGGTCTGATCAAAGCGGTTGAAAAATTTGATTACCGCAAAGGCTACAAGTTTTCTACCTACGCGACCTGGTGGATTCGTCAGGCGATTACGAGAGCGATTGCGGATCAGGCGAGAACGATCCGTATCCCTGTCCATATGGTAGAGACCATCAACAAGCTGATCCGCGTGAGCCGTCAGCTGCTTCAGGAGTTAGGCCGCGAACCTACTCCGGAAGAAATTTCCGAGGAGATGGGCATGCCGGTGGATCGTGTCAGAGAGATCTTAAAGATTTCTCAGGAGCCGGTATCTCTGGAAACTCCCATCGGCGAAGAGGAAGACAGCCATCTGGGCGACTTCATTCAGGACGACAACGTTCCGGTACCGGCGGAAGCGGCATCCTTTACGCTGCTTCGGGAACAGCTCGTTGAGGTTCTGGGCACGCTGACAGAGAGGGAGCAGAAGGTTCTGCGCCTGCGGTTTGGTCTGGATGATGGTCGTGCGAGAACACTGGAAGAGGTTGGCAAGGAATTTAACGTTACCAGAGAGCGTATCCGTCAGATTGAGGCAAAAGCGCTCAGAAAGCTGCGCCATCCCAGCCGCAGCCGCAAGTTAAAGGATTATCTGGACTAAGATGAAAATAGAATTATCGGAAAGAATGCAGGCGGTTTCGGCACTCGTCCCGAAAGGCCATGTCGCTGCGGACATCGGCTGCGACCACGGGTTTGTTTCGATTGATCTGGTGCAGCGCAGCATTTGTCCGCACGTCTATGCGGCGGACGTCCGCAAGGGACCGCTGGATCGCGCAAAAGAGCATATCGCATCCTGTGGCCTGAAAGATAAGATTACGGCGGTGCTGTCGGACGGATTGAAAGAGGTGCCGGTTTGTGGCAGCGGCGCGGACGGCTTTATCGCTGCCGGGATGGGCGGCAAGCTGATCGTTTCGATTCTGACGGCGGTACCGGAAAAAACGGCGCAGCTTTCCTGGTGCGTCCTTTCCCCTCAGTCGGAAATCTGGCTGGTGCGGCAGGCGCTGAGAGAGCTTCGTTTTTTTATCATCGAAGAAAACATGGTGCTGGAAGATGGAAAGTATTACCCAATGATGCTGGCAGTCCGGGCGGGCGCAGACTGGGATGTCGAATTGGAAAATGCGCAGCGCAAAAAACATCAACTGGCGGAAAAGCTTCTGCAGTCGGGACTGACTGAGGAAATGTGCCGGTTTGCCGGAGACTGGATTGGCTGGCAGCTGATGGACAGCCGCAGTGAGGTATTGTTTTCCTTCCTGGAACATACAATCAAAACAGACGAAGCGCTGCTTTTGGCGATGCCGAAGCCGGATGGTGATCGGGCGGCAGACTGCAGCGATCAGCGGATGCCTGGCGACGACGCTGCAGAGCGTATTTTAAAGCGCCGAACGGAGCTGGAGGCGCGCATACAGCTTTCTGAAAAAGTGCTGGAAGTTTTGAAAATGGAAAAGCAATAGAGCGCACGCTCCGGGAGCAGTTTCCGTTGGCGAAAACGGAAAGGAGATCGTACAGATGCAGGAAAAAAAGGTGACATATCAGGAACTTGCCAGACAGGCACAGAAAAAAGAAAAGCATCAGATTGTACTTGCAATTGCAGACGGCAAAATCCGGGAGTTGTTCCAGACAGCGAAAGAGGGCGAGGAGATTTCCTTTTTGACGACGGCTGACCGGATCGGTCATGATACCTGGGTGCGCAGCGCAGTCATGCTTTTGATGAAAGCGGCATCCGATGTGGCAGGCAGCCTGCAGAAGGGAAAGCTGAAAGTAGAATTTTCCATTGGAAGAGGGCTGTATTGCTCTCCACGGGATGGACGGAAGGTGGACAGTACGTTCATCGATCAGGTGCGGGAGCGGATGAGAGAGCTGGCGGCGCAAAAAATTCCGTTTGTAAAAATGACGAAAACGACGGACGATGCGATCGCCTTGTTTGAATCACAGGGAATGGCGGATAAGGTGCAGCTGTTCCGTTACCGGAGAGCTTCTTGTATCAATGTGTATGAGCTGGACGGTTATTATGATTATAATTATGGCTACATGGTGCCGGATACGGGCTATATCGACTGTTTTGACCTGTTTCCTTACCAGGACGGATTGATGCTTCTGCTTCCGGAACGGCGCGATCCGGAGCAGCTGCCTGTTTTTGAAGAGCGGAAAAAGCTTTTTAAAGCGCTGGAGGATTCGACGCGCTGGGGCGAGAAGCTCGGCATTACGACGGTTGGAGATCTGAATGACAAGATCTGCGGCGGCGATCTGGCAGAGCTGATTCTGGTACAGGAGGCGATGCAGGAGAGCCGAATTGGACGGATTGCAGAGGACATCGCAGGACGCAAGGGTGTCAAATTCGTCATGATTGCGGGACCTTCTTCTTCCGGGAAAACGACATTTTCTCATCGACTTTCCATTCAGCTAAAGACGTTTGGACTGACGCCGCATCCGATCGAGGTGGACAATTATTTTGTCAACAGAGAAAAAACGCCGCGGGACGCGGACGGCAATTACAACTTCGAGAGCCTGGATGCGATCGATACAGAGCGGTTCAACAGGGATATGTGCGAGCTGCTGGAAGGAAAGCGTATCGAGCTGCCGACGTTTAATTTCAAGACCGGCAAACGGGAATATAAAGGAAACTTTTTACAGCTCGGGGCAGACGATATTTTGGTGATCGAGGGCATTCACGGCTTAAACGATAAGATGTCTTATGCGCTGCCAAACGAGAGTAAATACAAAATTTACATCAGCGCGCTGACGAGCCTGAATGTGGATGAACATAATCGGATTTCCACAGCAGACGGAAGACTGCTGCGTCGGCTGGTGCGGGATGCCCGGACGAGAGGAACGAGCGCAGGACAGACAATTGCCCAGTGGCCGTCTGTGCGGCGCGGCGAGGAAGAGAATATTTTTCCCTTCCAGGAAAGTGCGGATGCGACGTTTAATTCTGCGTTAATTTACGAGCTCTGCGTCTTAAAAACCTATGCGGAACCGCTGCTTTACGGTATTCAGAAGGGCGATCCGGAATATTTTGAGGCAAAGCGGCTGCTCAAGTTCCTGGACTATTTCCTGGGCGTCAGCAGCGAGAATTTGCCGAAAAATTCGATTGTGCGGGAGTTTGTCGGAGGCAGCTGCTTCCGCGTCTGAAAATGGGACAAGCGTGCGGAAACGCATGAAAGCTGTGGCTGACATTGAAGCTACAGACAGAATTTCTCCTTGCCAAGCAGGGAAAATGCTGTTAAAATGGCACATGGCAAGTAAGATAAATGGTCGCGGCTGTCAGCCGTAAGGCACCCGAAAGGGGACAGGTGAGGAAAGTCCGGGCTTCACAGGGCAGGATGCCGGATAACGTCCGGTGGAGGTGACTCCAAGGATAGTGCAACAGAAATGAACCGCCAGGCTTTGCCTGGTAAGGGTGGAAGGGCAGTGTAAGAGACTACCGCCCGTCCGGTAACGGACGGGGCATATGTAAACCCCATCCGAAGCAAGACCGAATAGAAAGCAACAGATTTGCCCGATCTGCTTTCAGGTAGGTCGCTTGAGCCTGCCGGCGACGGCAGGACTAGATAGATGACCATTCACGACATAACCCGGCTTATCGTTTTGCTTGCCGGCAAAAGCACTGCGCAGGAGTTTTCCTGGGCAGTGTTTTTCTTATCGTATAGGAAACTTCGTTTCCATACGATAAGAAAAGCTCCGCGGGGATGCGCACTCGGCGCAAGGGTAGATGGTTGCCGAAGCAACCGCGCCTCGGCGCGAGAATGTGCCAAGGCACATTCTTTTTTCGAAGGGCAAAAACGCTTTCTGCCCGAAGGGGCATTTGTAAGAAATCAGTATGGATTGGAAAAATGCAGGGGATTTTCTGACTGAGAATGAAAAGGACAGAGTAAGACAGAGGGATTGCAGGTTAAGAGACAAAGGGAGGAAGAAGGATGACGGGAATTGTATGTCTGGATCAGGAGGACGGTTTGCTGTTTAACGGCAGAAGACAGAGCCGTGACCGCGTGGTGACAGAGAAAATCCTTTCGATTACGGAAGGAAATCCTCTTTGGATGAGCGCCTACAGCAGGCGTATTTTCCCGGAGGATGCGCCAGTTTGCGTGGCAGAGGATCTTGTGGGAAAGCTGGCAGAGCCTGCAAGGAAAGATGCGGAACAGGAGGAGCTGGAACGGGAGGAAGCTGCACAGAAGGAGCCTTGGCAGCAGCCGGGCGAAGCGGCCTTTTGCCTGATTGAAGAAGCAGTTAATTTGGAAAACGAAATGATCGATGAATGGATCGTTTTCCGATGGAAACGCGTTTATCCGGCGGACGTTTTTTTGAAATTTCCGGCGGATGACTGGGAGAAGGAGCTGATCGAAACCTTTGCAGGCTATTCGCATGAGAAGATCGATCTGGAACGTTATCGGAAAAGAGACAGGGCGAAATTTTAACAGGAAACAGATGAACCTGCGGACAGGACAGAAAATTTCAGGCAAGAGCAGGAAGAGAGATTATGAAAAAAGAAAAATGGAGCAAACGGCATTCCAGCGGTTTTCGAAAATGGCTCATAACAGTGTTGCTGGCGATATCCGTGCTGATGACCGGCTACAGCGTTCTGAAAGAGACTGGGGACGTGCTGCTGGATCAGGCGAAGGCATGGATGGAGGAAGGAATCGATGGGGCGCGGGACGAGGCAGGAGATGACGGTGATGTAGCGTCAGATAAGAAATGCGGCGGCACATCCGCTGCAGAAACGCCAGAGGACGGCTTCTGGGGCACTGAAATCCCCGTCTATCAGGGAAAGGCCTGGATCGAATTAAACAACAACGTTCCGCTTTTTACGAAAAAGGACTGCTCGACGAAATCCTTTGAAACCTACGGCGAGCTGGACAGCCTTGGCAGATGTACGACCGCTTATGCAAACGTCGGGCAGGATTTGATGCCGACCAAAGAGCGGGAGAGCATCAGCCAGGTGAAGCCGACCGGCTGGCAGAAGTCGGAATATGACGGAATCGATGGAAAATATCTATATAATCGTTGTCATCTGATCGGTTATCAGCTGACGGCGGAAAATGCAAACGAGAAAAATCTGATTACCGGGACACGTTATTTGAATGTCACCGGGATGCTGCCGTTTGAAAATATGGTGGCGGATTATGTAAATGAAACAAAGGGACATGTCCTGTACCGGGTAACGCCGGTGTTTTATCAGGATGAGCTGGTTGCGCGCGGCGTCAAAATGGAGGGCTGGTCGGTAGAGGATAACGGGGAAGGCGTATGCTTCAACGTGTTTGTATACAATGTACAGCCCGGAATTTCCATCTGTCACGCGGACGGTACGAGCAGCAGGATTGCGCAGGAAGAGACCACAGATCCTTCGGCGCAGAAAATTTATGGGAACAGGCGCTCGAAAATTTACCATTGTCCCGGACAGGCGGCGTATGAGGAGATGAAGGATTCCCCGAACCTCGTGATTTTCGACAGCGAGGAGCAGGCACAGGCAGCGGGCTACCGGAAAGCGGTACGCTAAACACAGAATACAAAGCAATATGAGGAAAAAAGATTCCTGTACAGGTGCGTCGAATTGGGCGAATCGTACAGGATTTCTTTTTGTAGTTGTAAAAATTGTCAAAATAGTGTTACAATAAGGATATATGTATCAGAAATGCGCATAAACTGCGCAGGGGAGAGTGGGATCGTGTATCGTATTTTAATAGTAGATGATGAAAAAATCGAGCGGACGGGACTTCGGCTTCTGCTTGGTAAAATGGATCAGAAATTTGAAATTACAGAGGCCGTAAACGGAAAAGAAGCGCTGGAATGGCTTTCCTGTAACCGCGCCGATATTCTGGTGACGGATATCCGTATGCCGTTTGTGGATGGACTGGAGCTGGTGGAGCAGGCAGCGCGGCTTTATCCGGATATGAAAGCCATGGTTTTTTCCGGCTACGGAGAATTTGAATATGCGCGCAGGGCGATGCGCTTTGGAGTAGAGGAATATATTTTGAAGCCGGTAAATCCGACAGAATTTCAGAACGCGATAAAAAAGATTATACGTGTATTGGAAGAGAGCAAACAGGAAAAGAGCCGCAGGCAGACAGAAGGCAGCCTGTTTAAGGAATATATTCTGAATGCGATTTTTAACGGGACGGACGCGGCAGAGCTTGAAAAACGCGCAGCCGGAATTTATCCGATGGATTTTCTGAACAGCTACAAACGTCTGATGCTTCTGGAGGTTAGCGGGGATTTCTTTGAAAATAAGAGCAGTCAGCTTCTGGGGGGACTTAAGCTTGCCGGCTTAAATGCAGACTATCTGAATGTGAGCCCTCAGCAGGGAATCCTTTTATTTAAATCGGAAAGCGACGACTGGAAGGAGACGGCGCGCCGGGTGCTTGGAATTTTGGAGGAGCTGAGCGGCAAGGACGCAAAATGTTACGTTGCGGTTTCCTCCGGCCTCAAGAACAGAAGTCAGCTGGCGGAGCGCTGCAGGGAGACGGAGCTTTTGATGGAAAACCGTTTTTACGGTCTGGACAGCCATATTTTCATGGCGGAATACGATGTGGAATGCGCGGACGACGTGCAGCTGGACGACAACACACTGATCAAGCAGATCCAGCAGGATGTTCGAACGAAGGATATGTTAAGCCTTTCCGAGCATGTGGACAGACTGTTCCACAATTACCGACAGAACGTCGGATTTTCCCAGATTTATGTGAAATTCGTCTTTTCCAGCCTGTTGAAGGTTTTATATGAAGCGATTCCGGGTAAAAACGACAGGGACTTAAATGAAGAAATGGAAATGCTTTACCGGACAGCGGATATCGATGAGATCCGGCGGATCATAGAAAAAAACATTCAGCTTCTGGAGCAGGAGACCCAGACGGACAGTGGCAATATTCATCGGGAGGTAGAAGAGGTCAAGCGCTATATCAATACGCATTACGGGGAAGAGATAAGCATCGAAATGTTGGCAGAGCGCGTTTTTTTGGCTCCCAGTTATCTGAGTACGATTTTTAAAAAGGAAACCGGCCAGAATTTAAGCAAATTTATCAAGATCTGCCGAATGGAAAAAGCACGCGAGATGCTGGAGGGCACGAAGGGCAAAATCGTGAGCATCAGCGAAAAGGTAGGATATCCGAATGTTTCCTATTTTTGTCAGAGCTTTCGGGAGTATTATGGGATGACGCCGCAGAAATATCGCGATCAAGGAGAGAATGCAGAACAAGATGAAGAAGCTGTTGCATTGGTTTAACGGAATCAAGCTGCGGTATAAGCTGGCGATCTTTTATTCCCTGTTTTGCTTTTTGCCGGTGATGCTTTTGTTTTGGCTGAGCTTTCTGCAGATGCGAAGTATTATTGACGATAAGGGAAAAATGAACCTGCAGTCCTATCTGCAGCAGTCGGTGTCGTCGATGGACCGAACTCTGGACGGCTATAACAGCCTGTCGGATTATATTGCCTTTGACCGGACGCTGGCAGAGGTATTTTCCATGGAATATGGGACACCCTACGAGCAGTATGAGCAGCTGACACAGAAGGTGGATCCGATCCTGCGGACAGCGAGCTATTTTCATGGCGGGATGCAGCAGATCACGATCTATACGGATAATGGAATGGTCAAGCATGACACGACGGTTGCGCCGGTGTCAGAGATTGAGGAGACGGATTGGTATCAGAAGACATTGGAGCACCCGGGTCTTAACTGGTTTGCAAATTATCAGGAAGAGACACTGTTTTCCGCCCGGAAGCTTGCCTTTTCCGGTGCCAGAGAGGGCGTGAACATCCTGTATATGGATGTGGATTATCAGAAGCTTTTTACGCCGTATGCAGAAACGCTGATCTCAGAATGCGGGCTTTATATTACAGATCAGGATGGTAAGCTGGTCTTTGAGGAAAGCAGATTTTCCGGAAAGAATCAGAACTATGATCTGACGTATTCCGAATTTCTGGAGCAGCGGGATAGGGGCAGTACAGATTATATCATTCTCTGTGAGCAGTCAAATACAACAGGATGGACGGTGTGGCTGTATCAACCGGTTGGACTTGCAGGAGAAGCGATGCGGCCGATCGGAGTGATGGCGGGAGTGACGATCCTGATCTGTATCTTCGCAGCAGTGCTTGCTTATTTTATCACCTCCGGCATGGTGAGCAGCAGGATTGAACGGCTGACGCACTTCATGCAGGAGGTGCAGGAGGGCAGCATGGATATGCAGATGGAGAGCGATGATCGGGATGAAATCGGGATGCTTTACCGTGGCTTTGGCAGCATGATGAAGCGAATACGGACGCTGATCAATGAAGTTTATCTCAGCAAGATCACCCAGAAGGAGGCGGAGCTGAAGGCACTGCAGGCACAGATCAATCCGCATTTTCTGTATAATACGCTGTCTTTGATCAACTGGAAGGCACTGGCGGCAGGAGAAGAGGATATCAGCAGGATGACACTGGCACTGTCTACCTTTTACCGCACTGCCTTAAACCGCGGGCGGAATGTGCTACAGGTAGAGACTGAGCTGAGTAATACCCGTGCCTATCTGGAAATTCAAAGCATGCTGCATGACGGGAATTTTGATTACGAAATCGAAGCACAGACGGAAATCCTGCAGTGCGAGTCTCTGAATCTGATCCTGCAGCCCCTTGTTGAGAATGCGATCCATCACGGAATCGAAGAAAAAACAGACGGACGAGGTAAAATTACTGTCCGGGGATGGAAAGAAGACAATTGTGTATGGTTTATGGTAGAGGATAACGGTGTCGGGATGGAGCAGGAGGTTGCGGATAAAATCCTGACAATGGAATCCAAGGGCTATGGAGTTCGTAATGTTAATGAACGGATCCGCCTCTGTTATGGGGAAAAATATGCGATGAAGGTAGAAAGTGTTGTCGGCAAAGGTACAAAAATGACAATTCACTTCCCTGCAAGACGGCTTACGAATATACAAAAATCACAAAGTTCTTAAAAAAATGATATCATTCTTAAAATATTGATATGTACAGCTGCTTTTTTTTAGTTTACAATAATATTGTCAAGCAAACACGAAACACCGAAAAGGTGTGGTGTATAGGAGGAAAAAGCTATGAAATTTAAAAAAGTGACAGCACTGGCGCTTTGCGTAGCAATGTCTGCAACAGCTCTTGCAGGCTGCGGATCCAAAGCAGCTACAACAGACAGCCAGACAGCAGCTCCCGCAGAGAGTGCAGCAGCAGATACTGCAGATGATGCAGCAGAAGCTCCTGTTGAAACAAAGGATGTTACCCTGAAGGTTTGGGCACCTCAGGAAGACCAGAACCCGACAGATACTTATGATAAGGGTATGCTGGCTGCAATGTGTGATGCATTTAATGAAGCACATCCGGAATGGAACATTACATATGAATATGGCGTATGCGGTGAAGACGTTGCAAAAGACGAAGTAACCAAGGACGTTGATGCAGCAGCAGATGTTTACATGTTTGCAAATGACCAGCTGCCGATCCTGGTAGAGGCTGGTGCCGTCGCAGAGCTGGGCGGCAAAAACCTGGAAGAGATTAAGGCGACCAATTCTGAATCCATGGTAAACTCTGTTACCTATGATGGCGGTGTATACGGTGTTCCTTTTGCATATAACGGCTGGTTCATGTACTATGACAGCAGCAAATTTACAGAAGACGAAGTTAAGGATCTGGATGTCATGATGGCAAAGGATCTGGGCGATGACGTGATCAACGTATGCTTCCATCTGGATAATTCTTGGAACATGCCTGCTTTCTATTATGGCGTTGGCGGCACCATGTTTGGTCCTGACGGCACAGATGGTTCCTCTCCCTGTGATTTCGATGATGAGAAGGGTCTTGCAGTAACCAATTACCTGATCGACCTTAATGCAAATCCGAAATTCACAAACCAGTCCAACGAAGAAGCAGGTAAGGCAGTCAGCCTGTTCGCCGAAGGCAAGCTGGGAGCATACTTTACCGGTTCCTGGGATCGTGCAGCAATTGAAGAAGCTCTGGGCGACAACTTCGCATGCGCACAGCTTCCTAAGTTCAAGGCTGGCGATTATGAAGGCACAATGAAGTCCTTTGCAGGCTCCAAGGCAATTGGTGTAAATCCTACCTGCGAGAACATGGACGTTGCAGTTGCACTGGCTGTATATCTTGGCAATGCTGACTGCCAGAAGATCCGTTACGAAGTTCGTGGTGTAGTTCCGCTGGATTCTACCGGTATCGACGATGTAATGTTAAACGCTATTACTGATACTATAAACAACACCTCTGTTGCTCAGCCTCTGGTTCCTGAGATGAACAACTGGTGGAAACCTGCAGAAGCATTCGGCAAAGCACTCGTAGCTGGTGAGATCACCCATGAGAATGCACAGGAGAAGCTTACTACTTTCGTTGCAAATGTAAATGCAGGCGGCTCTCTGGAGTAAGATTCTGGCTTGATTTTAAGGCTTCACCCGATCTTCCGGTGAAGCCTTTCTTTCAGAAACGGACATTTTGGGACAGACACATGGTCTGCCTGAAGATGTATGAGGGAAAGGAAGAATACAATGGCAGCTTTGGGAAAAAAGAAAAAAGCTTCTGAATTTCCGGATGTAATTCCGGTATCAGAAGCGATTCGAAAAGGTGATATTTTTACAAAACTGACCTGTCTGATCATGGGCGCGGGCAATCTTGCGAGAAAACAGATCATACAGGGACTTTTGTTCCTGGCGGGAGAACTTGCATATATTCTCTATATGGTTTTCTACGGGGCAAAGGCTCTGCAGAATTTCGTTACGCTGGGTACCGAAACGCAGAGAAAGGTTTTCAATGAAGCAACGCAGGTTTATGAGTATGCGACAGGAGATAACTCCCAGCTCTGCCTGCTCTATGGTGTTATTACGCTCTTTGTGACAATCGGATTTATCCTGCTGTGGAGAGGTGCGATCCGCTCCTCCTATATTGCACAGAAAGCACAGGAGGCTGGAAAGAAGCCGATTACCTTCGGCGAGGTTTTGAAAAGCTTGAAAGATAACAGGATGTATCAGCTCTTCCTGTTTTTCCCGTTTATGGGAGTTTTATTGTTCACAGTAATGCCTCTGGTGTTCATGATCCTGATGGCATTTACCAATTATGACCATGATCATCTGCCGCCAGGCCAGCTGTTTGACTGGGTAGGTTTCCAGAACTTTACCAAAGTATTAAATGCAGGCGGAGCACTTGGAGAGACCTTCTGGAAGGTACTTGGCTGGACGATCATCTGGGCTATTTTTGCAACCTTCTTAAACTATATCTTTGGTATTATCCTGGCGATCATCATTAACCGGGATGGGACAAAGTTCAAAGCCTTCTGGCGTTTTATCTTCGTACTGACCATCGCTGTGCCTCAGTTTGTGTCCCTGCTGGTAGTCAATACCATGATCCAGCAGCACGGTGTAATCAATCTGCTGTTAAAGGAGCTGTTCGGCGTTGGTCCGCTGCCGTTCTTGACCAATGTGACCTGGGCGAGAGTGACGGTTATCGTCGTCAACCTCTGGGTCGGCATCCCCTACACGCTGCTTACTGTAACCGGTATTTTGAAGAATATTCCTGCAGAGCTGTACGAAGCGGCAAAGGTGGACGGCGCAAATGCGTTTGTTACCTTCTTTAAGATCACCATGCCGTACATGATGTTTGTCATGACGCCGAATCTGATTACAACCTTTACAGGGAATATCAATAACTTCAACGTTATTTACCTGTTGACAAACGGCGCGCCGGCCTGCGATACCTATTACCGCGGTACTGCGGGTAAGACGGATCTGCTCGTTACCTGGCTGTACAAGCTGACAATTGATAATAAGGACTATAACCTGGGTGCCGTAATCGGTATCCTGACCTTTGTCCTGATGGCGACGTTGTCTCTGATAACGTACAGACGGACCGGTTCCTATAAAAACGAGGAGGGATTCTCATGAAAAACACCAGACAGAATTCGGCAAGCATTAAAAAGAAAGTTACCAATGTGCTTGTGCATTTGTTTCTGACGATCCTTTCCGTGATCTGGGTATTCCCGATTTTTTGGGTAGTCCTGTTATCCTTCAGAGAACAGAAAGGACAGTATATCACATCGTTCTGGCCGACTAAGTTTACGACGGCAAACTATGTGAAGTTGTTTACAGATACCGCATTGTTCAATTTCCCGAGGTGGTTTTTGAATACACTGTTTGTAGCAATTTGTTCCTGTATCCTGACGACATTCTTTGTTCTGGCGATTTCCTATTGTCTGTCCAGACTCCGGTTTAAGATCCGTAAGCCCTATATGAATGTTGCCATGATCCTTGGAATGTTCCCCGGCTTTATGTCCATGATCGCCATTTATTATATCTTAAAGGGCTTTGGACTGACCAAGGGTCCGATGATTTATCTGGCGCTGATTATGGTATATTCCGGCAGTGCGGGGTTGGGCTTCTATGTATCCAAAGGCTTCTTTGATACGATCCCGAAGGCACTGGATGAAGCGGCGATCGTGGACGGCGCAACGAAATGGGATGTTTTTTCCAAAATCATTATGCCGTTGTCGAAGCCGATCGTTGTAAGCACGATCCTGACTTCCTTTATGTCTCCCTGGCTGGATTTCATCTTCGCAAAGGTAATCGCAGGTGCGGATCCGAGATATTATACGGTTGCGATCGGTCTGTACACGATGCTGACCAAGGAAAATATCGTGAATTGGTATACTGCCTTCGCAGCAGGCGCGGTTTGCGTTTCCATCCCGATCGCTATGCTGTTCCTGTATTTGCAGAAATACTATGCAGAGGGCATGTCCGGAGCAGTTAAGGGCTGATGGCAGTTATTTTGGACTGATAGCAGACAGCCGAAAAATAGTTTTACAGCAGGCGAAAACGATATTCGTTTTCGCCTGTTTTGCTACTGAAAACAAAGATCTGCAGAAAGGCGGATATAGGAATGAAAAAGAGACTGAGTTTAATACTATGCGTAGTGCTTCTTTGTCAGCTGCTCTCAGGATGCGGGAAAACGGCGGAGACTGTCAGGGAGCCGGACGATGCGTACCGTTGCTATTATGAAATTTTTGTCGGTTCGTTTTGTGACAGTGACGGAGACAAATGCGGCGATCTAAACGGAATCACGGAAAAACTGGATTACATCGAAGATCTGGGTTTTACCGGGATCTGGCTTACACCGATCATGCCGTCACCGACTTATCACAAATATGATGCCACAGATTATTACGGGATCGATCCGTCCTTTGGAACGATGGAGGATTTTGAGACACTGCTGAAGGAATGTCATAAACGCAATATCCGGTTGATTATGGATCTGGTGTTCAATCATACCTCCAGCAACCATCCGTGGTTTTTGGAGGCCTGTGAGTATTTGGAGCAGCTTGGAGAAAAGGAACCGGACGAAAACGAGTGCAAGTATGTGGACTATTACAATTTTGCAAAGGATCAGGCACAGATCGCAAACTGGTATCAGATCGGCAGCTCGGACTGGTACTATGAGGGGGTTTTCTGGGATGGTATGCCGGATCTGAATCTGAACAGCGAAGCGGTCAGAGAAGAGCTGGAGCAGGTTGCCTCCTTCTGGCTGGAGAAGGGTGCAGACGGCTTCAGACTGGATGCGGCGAAGGAATATTTTACAGGATATGCAGAAAAAAACATAGAGGTTTTAAACTGGTTTGAAACCTACGTGAAAAGTGTAAAACCGGAGGCGTATCTGGTGGCAGAGGTCTGGGAAGGACAGGGAATGCTGCAGGAATATTACAAAAGCGGGATCGACAGCTTATTTAATTTCCCGGCGTCACAGCAGGATGGTGCGATCATAAGGACTGCCAAGGCAAGCGTGACGCCCCAGCAGTTTTTCTCCTGGATGGTTAAGCAGCAGACTGCAGACAGACAGGCAAATCCGGAGTATATTGATGCACCGTTTATCAGCAATCACGATACCACCAGGATCAGTGCCCAGTGCGTCAACAACGAAGAGCAGATGAAATTTGCGGCAGGGTTGATGATGATGATGCCGGGCAGTCCCTTTGTTTATTACGGAGAAGAGCTGGGGATGAAGAGCTCCGGAACAAAGGATGAAAACAAGCGCCTTCCAATGTACTGGTCTGCACAGGATTTGTCTAAGACACCGGATGCGCCTCAGGCAGCAGATGCAGTGGAGCAGAAGTTTCCGTCTGCGGAGGAGCAGGAAAAGGATCCGGGGTCCATTTTACAGTATTATAAGAACGCCATCGAGTTGCGCAGAAGCAATCCGGAAATCGCGAGGGGAAGTATAAGTGTTCCGGACGGAGAGCTTCCGGAAGATATCGGTGTGCTTTTGACAGAATGGGAAGGAAAGGTAAGTGTAATTTTATGTAATAATGCAACGGAATCTGTGGAAATAGACTTGCAGCAAGCCCTTCCGGAAGGTTATAATTATACTCTAAAGGGCAGTTTAAACGTTGGAGACCAGCAGGAAAAGCTGGAGAATAACAAGCTGGAATTGCCCGCCTATGGAATTGTGATCCTGAAACAAAGCGGGGTGGATTAAAGAATGAGACGAAAACGCTGGCTGGCTGCTATTTTGGCGGCAGGGACAGCCTGTACAGCACTTTTTGGATGTGGCAGCAGACAGATCGTAGGCACTGAGATGGCACGGCCAGGAGAATCCTCGGAGAAAGAGTTGCAGTCATGGGAGGAGGCAAAAAACACGCCTTACGGAAAATATCCGGAGCTGATCACCTATACCCTCGGAAAGATGACCGGCGGCAATCGTTCCAATATGCCGGAACGGGACACCTATGAAGATAACGTTTATACGAGATATCTCCGGGAGTGCTTAAATATCCAGAACAAGGATGTATTCGAGGCAATGGAGGATCAGTATACGGTAAACGTTGATATGGTGATCGCATCGGGAGAGCTTCCGGATGTCATGGTCATAGAAGATCGGGAGACTCTGATCCGGCTTGCCGAGGGGGGAATGATTGCTGATCTGAGCGAGGCATTGGAAAACTGCGCCAGCGACGGGATAAAGGCAATGTATGACAGCTACGAGGTGTCTGCGCTGGATTCTGCGATGATCGACGGAAGGCTGATGGCGCTTCCGGAGCCGAGCTTTGTAGACGGCCCGAATCTGCTGTGGCTGCGCAGGGACTGGATGGACGAGCTGGGACTTGAAGCACCGGATACGATGGAGGAGGCTGTGGAGATCGTACGGGCATTTGTGGAACAGGATCCCGGAAATAACGGAGAAGGCAACACCATTGGCCTGGTGTGCCATTCCGATCTGACCGGAGAAACAGGATATCGTTATGAATTTCAGCTGAATACACTTTTTGCATCCTATAGTGCATTTCCAAAGCAGTGGATTTTGCAGGAGGACGGCACAGTGGTTTACGGCTCGGTGCAGCCGCAGGTAAAAGAGGCACTTGCCGAAGTGAGAAAATTGTATGAAGAGAGGCTGCTGGATGATAGCTTTATGCTCCGTACGATGGCAAATATTGCGGAACTGATCGTAGACGGAAAGTGCGGTTCGTTTTTCGGTCCCTGGTGGGCGCCGAACAATCCGCTGATGGAAGCGATGGAGAAAAACCCGGATGCGGTATGGGAGCCCTATCTGATCCGGACGACAGAGGATGGAAAGCTGCAGTATTATGATCAGAATCCGAGCTACAAATACGTTGTGGTGCGAAAAGACTTTGAGCATCCGGAGATCGTATTTAAAATGGCAAGCGTGATGTTCGATAAAATGCGTACAGAAGGACGATACAACGAAGAACTTGCTTATTATTTTCAGACCAATGTGGATTCCACGGCGCGGCCGATCTCCATCAATATTGATTACAGCGATGCGCTGCATCGCTGCTATGAGGATATTAACGGTGCACTGACCGGGAAAAAGGATCCGGATGAGCTGCAGGTTCTCGAATATGCCTATTATGAAAAATGCAAAGATTATCTGGAAAATTCCCAGTCTGCAGACGCGGAAACCTGGGCGGCTTATGAATCCAGGATCCGTGCCTGTGCTCTGCTGGATAATAAGGATCTGGAGGTGTGCAGTACTGTCTTTTCCGGGGAGACGGAAACCATGAAGACGAAATGGTCGAAGCTTCAGGAAATGGAAAAGAAGCTATATCTGGAAATCATCACAGGAGTGAAGGAGCTGGATGAATTTGACAGATTTGTGGAAGAATGGATGGAAGCGGGCGGAGATCAGATTACGCTAGAGGTAACAGAAGCGGTGCGGGAAGCGAAAGGGGCTTGATTTTACCGAGGGTTTGTGCAAAAATAAAATACGGTAAAAAGGAAAGGTGCCAATGGAGGTAGTCATGAGAGGAATTGATACACCTGTCAGAAAAATGCGGAGAGAGATTTTTAAAGAGATCGCGCAGCTTGCATATCATTCTGACAATCTGAATGATGATGTAGAAGCGTTACCCTATAAAATTGTGAATCCTGAAACTCCGATTTATCGGGAAAGCATTTACCGGGAGCGTGAAATAGTAAGAGAGCAGATCCGGCTTGCGATGGGGCTGTCGCTTCGCCCGGAAGACGCACCGGTGCATGTGACACAGGGGCTGGAGGAAAGCAATATTGACGAAAAATATTACGAGCCTCCGATGATCCAGGTGATTCCCTCGGCATGTAATGCCTGCCCTGAAAATGAATATTGTGTAACAGACCGTTGTATGGGGTGTGTAGCACATCCGTGCCAGGTTGTATGCCCGAGAGGGGCGATCAGCACCGTAAATGGCAAGTCGGTCATTGATCAGAGCAAATGTATTCGCTGTGGTAAATGTAAATCAGTGTGTCCCTACGATGCAGTTTCCCATCAGCAGCGACCCTGCAGCGCAGCCTGCGGTGTGGGTGCGATCGGCAGCGATGGGGCCGGCAGAGCGGTTATCGACAGCGAGAAGTGTGTCACCTGTGGCCAGTGTATGGTAAGCTGTCCCTTTGGTGCAATTGCAGATAAATCCCAGATTTTTCAGCTGATCCATGCCCTTGAGTCCGGCAGAGAGATCATTGCACAGGTAGCGCCTGCGTTTGTCGGTCAGTTTGGTCCTGCAGCGACGCCTGGAAAGATCAAGACCGCGTTAAAGCAGCTTGGCTTTGCAGATGTTTATGAAACCGCCATCGGAGCCGATATCGGAGCTGCAACAGAAGCAGAGCATTATGTGAAAGAAGTGGCAACCGGAGAACTGCCGTTTCTGCTGACGTCCTGCTGTCCCTCCTGGTCAATGCTGGCAAAGAAATTCTTCCCGGAGACCATCGATAAAATCTCCAACGCCCTGACACCTATGGTAGCGACTGCACGTGTCATCAAACAAGAGCATCCCGATGCATCTGTTGTGTTTATCGGTCCCTGTGTAGCGAAAAAGCTGGAGGCTTCCAGAAGATCCGTTCGTTCCGATGTGGATTTTGTCATTACCTTTGAAGAGCTTACCGGTATGTTTGAAGCAAAGGGAATTGATATTACAAAGGTAGAGGCAGAAACACCGATCGAAGATGCGACCTCAGCAGGTCGTGGGTATGCTGCGTCAGGTGGTGTGGCAAGTGCCATCGAGAAGTGTGTACAGGAGTATTATCCGGATACAACCGTTCATATTGAGCATGTCGAAAGTCTCGCAGACTGTAAAAAGATCCTGATGCTTGCAAAGCTGGGTAAGAAAAACGGCTGCCTGATTGAAGGAATGGCGTGCCCCGGCGGCTGTATTGCAGGTGCTGGTACCAATGTTGCAATTTTGCAGGCACAAAAAGCACTGAGCAGCTTCCAGAATGAGGCAGAAAGAAAGCTTCCGCCACAGAACGCGATGGACGAGGCAAAGTAAATTTTGCGGATGCAGCAGAGCTTTTCCGAAAGCCATAGATCAACAAACAAAAAAAGAGAAACCGTCTCGGGGAAAAGAGACGGTTTCGTTCATGGAGGATGAAAAAGTGACAAAGATCAGAACCCGTTTTGCACCCAGCCCGACCGGACGGATGCATGTAGGAAATCTGCGTACGGCACTGTACGCATACCTGGTGGCAAAACACGAAGGTGGAGACTTTATCCTTAGAATTGAGGATACCGATCAGGAGCGTTATGTAGAAGGCGCAGTAGATATCATTTATCGTACGATGGAAAAGACCGGTCTGGTGCATGATGAAGGTCCGGATAAAGACGGCGGCGTAGGCCCTTACGTTCAGAGCGAGCGTCAGGCAAGCGGAATTTATCTGGAATATGCCAAGCAGCTGATCGCAAAAGGCGAAGCTTATTACTGCTTCTGTGATAAAGAGCGTCTGGCAACCTTAAACCGGGTTGTCGCAGGCAAGGAAATCAATGTATACGACAAGCATTGCCTGCATTTATCCAAAGAAGAGGTAGAAGCAAAGCTGGCAGCAGGGGTCCCTTATGTAATCCGTCAGAACAATCCGACGGAGGGAACCACAACCTTCCATGATGAGATCTACGGAGATATCACGGTAGATAATTCCGAGCTGGACGATATGATCCTGATCAAATCCGACGGCTATCCGACCTATAACTTTGCAAACGTTGTAGATGACCATTTGATGGGCATTACCCATGTTGTACGCGGAAATGAATACCTTTCTTCTTCTCCGAAGTATAACAGACTTTATGATGCCTTTGGATGGAAGGTGCCGGTATACATTCATTGTCCGCTGATCACAGACGAGGAGCATCACAAGCTTTCCAAACGCTGCGGTCATTCCTCCTACGAGGATCTGATCGATCAGGGCTTTGTGACGGAGGCCGTTGTCAATTTTGTGGCGCTGCTTGGCTGGAGCCCGGAGGGCGAGAATGAGATCTTTTCTCTGGAAGAACTGGTGAAGGAATTTGATTATCACCGGATGTCGAAATCCCCTGCAGTATTTGATTATACCAAGCTGAAATGGATGAACGGCGAATATATCAAGAAGATGGATCATGAGACCTTTATGGAGCATGCAAAGCCCTATCTGGAAAAGGCTCTGACAAAAGGACAGGATCTGGATAAGATCGCAGACATGGTTCAGACAAGAATTGAAGTATTTCCTGAAATCGAAGAGATGGTAGATTTCTTCGAGACCCTTCCGGAATATGATCCTGCAATGTATGTACATAAGAAGATGAAGACAACCAAAGAAAGCGCCCTGGAGGTTTTAAAAGAACTGCTTCCGCTGTTGGAAGAGCAGGAGGACTATACCAACGACGCACTGTATGCGCTTCTGCTTTCCTATGTGGAGAAAAAGGGCTGCAAGAACGGCTATGTGCTGTGGCCGGTTCGTACTGCGGTTTCCGGTAAGCAGATGACTCCTGCAGGTGCAACGGAAATCATGGAAATCCTTGGCAAAGAGGAATCTTTGTCCAGAATCCGCAAGGGAATTGAACTTTTGGAGCAGGCATAAACAGGAGTATTTTTTGCAGGCAAACAAACAGCAGCAACGGGCGATTGCCCACAATACCGGACCGGCACTGATCCTTGCCGGTCCGGGTTCCGGTAAGACCTTTACAACGGTCGAACGGGTACGGTATCTGATTGAAGTCCATCATGCAGATCCGTCCCACATTTTAGTCATTACATTCACAAAAGCGGCAGCCCGGCAGATGCGGGACCGTTTCTTTGCTCGGATGGACAATCAGTTCTTTCCGGTCACCTTCGGCACATTTCATGCCGTCTTTTTTCACATTTTAAAAACATCCTGTCATTATAATGGGTCGAGCATTTTGAAAGAAAAAGAGAAAAGAGAATATCTGCGTGCGGCTCTGCTTACGCTTCCGAAAAAATTTTATGCCCAAAACGATGGGAAAATGGATCAGGAATGGGAGCAGGGACTTCTTTCAGAAATCGGATTTATCAAAAATATCGGGAAGCTTCCAGCTGATTTTACAAGTGAATACGTCAGCAGACAGGAATTTATGCGGATTTTCGTATCGTTTCAAAAGCAGCTTGCACAGGAAAAGAAGCTTGATTTGGACGATTTTGCGGCGGCGGTCTGTCATTTGTTCCGGACAAATCCGGCAGAACTTGCGCGCTGGCAGCGGGAATATTCCTATCTTTTGGTGGATGAGTTTCAGGATATCAACGCAGCACAGTATGAAGCAGTAAAGTTGCTTTGCGGTGGAAAGAGAAATCTGTTTGTTGTTGGAGATGATGATCAGGCGATCTACGGCTTTCGGGGCTCTGACCCGGCGATTATGCGTCAGTTTTTAAAGGATTTTCCGGAAGCAAAGCAGATTTTCCTGTCGGTCAATTATCGCAGCCGCGCCGGAATTGTGGAGACGGCAGGAAAGCTGATCGGGCAAAACCGGGAGAGATTTCCAAAGCAGATCGTGGCTGGACAGAACACGTCGGATGCGGGGCAGGACGTGTGCTTTGTGCCAGAAGCGACGCAGGGGGCGCGCCGGATGCAGGGAGAAAAAAGCACTCTGCCCATTCCAACCGGCACCGCATCAGGCATTTCCGCCGCTGCTTTCGGCACGAGCTGGTTGCCCTTAAGCACGGATCGCAGCGTCTTGGTCTGCGGTTTTCAAGATCGGAGGCAGGAGGCAGAGATAGTCGCAGATGAAATCGGGAAGACGTTCCGGCAGGGAAAAAGCTGTGCGGCGATTTTTCGGACGAATGCGGATGCAGTGTGGCTGGCAACAGCGCTAAAGTGCAGGAAGATTCCCTTCCTCTGGAAAGAAAAGCCGAAAAATCCCTATGAAACCCCGGTCTGTCAGGACTTACTCGCTTATTTGCGGTTTGCGATGGAGGGGCGGAAACGGAAGGATTTCCTGAGAATTATGAACCGCCCATGCCGCTATCTGTCTCGCCAGATGCTGCCGGATGCAGAAATTTCATTTTCAGCATTGCGCCGGGCGTATGCACAGAAGCCGTATATGCAGGAGATTTTGCACCGTCTGGAAGCGGATATCTCACGGCTGGCGAAAATGGATTTATATGCGGCAGTTCATTATATCCGCCGCGGAATGGGATACGATGCGTGGTTAAAAGAGAATGCCGGGCAGACGCTGTCGGCGGGAGAATCACGGCAGGGACAAGAGAGGGCACCTGCAGGAGCCCGGGCACACGCAGCCGGAAAGCTGGAACGGGATCTGGAAGCCGCCGACTTTTTTCAGGAACAGGCGCGGGAATTTCAAAGCCTGACGGAGCTTGAGGAAGCAATGACGGCATATGAAGACCAGATGGATCAGAACATGGCGGACGCAGCAGACACGGCTGCCAGCGGCACAACGGGTGCAGCATTCACAACACTCCCAATTGCCGAGCTTGTCACTATGCACGGTTCGAAGGGACTGGAATACGACGCCGTTTTTCTTCCGTGCTGTATGGAGGGCGTCGTCCCACACAAAAAGAGCAAGAATCAGGCGGCACTGGAGGAAGAGCGCAGGATGTTCTACGTTGGAATAACACGGGCGAAAAAAGAGCTGTATCTGTCGTATACGAAAGGAACAAAGGAAACGCCGGGGTTTGCGTCCCGGTTTCTTGCTGAGTGTGGGTGGAAGGAGCCGAAACGGTAGAAACGAAACAGCAGAGAATTGCTATGTCAGGAATGAAAAAACTGTCGTCCGGAACATTTCCTGTATGGAAAAGCTCCGGTACGGCAGTTCTTTTGGTTTCGTTTTTATTCGTTTGCTTCTCCGTCGAGAGTAACCAGCTCATCGAATTCACAGCTGTCAAGGTATTCGTCGAACGCTTCTTCTACCTTTTCATACTCTGCATCGTCATCGATGTAGTCCAGCTGAGGCTCTTCGTTGGGGTCATTGGGATTCTCGGAGTAACGATAGAACCAAACCTCTCCGTCATCGTTCTGTCCGTTTTCGTCAAGCGGCATCAAAACGATGTAATCCTTGCCCTCTACTTCGAGAATGGCAATGATGGCACAGGTTACATTCGTGCCGTCATCCAGCTCCAGTTCTACGGTCATTTCTTCGTCCATTTCTTCAAACTGTTCCTTACCCATGGATGATATCCTTTCTTAAAAGGCGCGTCAGAGCGCGCGATAATCAGAACCTGCCTGTCACGCTTATCATACCGTAACTTGCGGTGGCATGCAAGAATTATTTGTGCTATACTGAAACAGGATTGAAAAAAGGTCAGAAGGCGGGAACAGGAACGTGAAAGAAACAAAAGAGATCAGAATGGAAAAAGGAAAACCGTATCCGCTGGGGTGGACGGAAAATGCGGATGGCAGCATCAATCTCGCAGCAGTGCTGGAACGCAGCAAAGAGTGCGGGGTCCTTCTGTATCCCAGAAGAGGCGGTGCGCCCAGACGGCTGGCATTTCGGGAAGAAGACCGAATCGGAAAAATCTGTTGCATGAAGCTGATCGGGCTGGATGCGCAGGAGTATGAATATAATTTTTACTGTGGCGAAGAGGTGATTACAGACCCGAAGGCGCGCAGAATCTGCGGCAATGAGAAATGGGGCAAAAAAATTTCCCCGTCTCTTCGCAGCGACAGCACAGAGGATGCGTTTGACTGGAAGAATGACAGACGCCCGCAGATCCCTTATGAGAACAGCATTTTTTATCAGCTGCATGTCAGAGGGTTCACGAAGCATACGTCTTCCGGCGTGACGGCGAAAGGGACGTTCGCTGGTCTGGCAGAGAAGATTCCCTATTTAAAATCGCTGCAGGTAACGGCAGTGGAGCTGATGCCGGTGTATGAATTCACAGAACTGGAAGCGGTAAAGCCGCTGCGGCAGAATGCTTATCCGGCAAAAGATCAGGAAGGAAATCCTGTGGAGGAAACCCTGCCGCGAATCAATTACTGGGGCTTTAAAAAAGGCTATTATTTCGCACCGAAAGCGTCATACAGCGTTAAGGATCCTGTGTTGGAATTCAAGGAAATGGTGCGTGCGTTCCACGCAGAGGGAATGGAGGTAATTCTGCAGTTCTATTTTCCGAAAGAAATCAATCGGGAGATGATCCTGGAAGTGATCCGATATTGGGTGTGCGAGTACCATATCGACGGCGTGCATCTGATGGGAGAACAGATTCCGGTGGGAATTCTGGCAGCTGACCCGATGCTTACGGATACGAAGCTGATTTATTACGGATTTCCGTATGAAGAGATTTATCCGGTGGGGCAGGTTCCGGACGTGCGCAATCTGGCGGAATGCCGGGATGAATTTCAGTATGACATGCGCCGCTTTTTAAAGGGAGACGAGGATACGCTGCATCAGGCGCTGCGGAGAATGCGCTGCAATCCGGTGCAGAACGGCGTGATCAATTATATCACCAGCTATGAAGGCTTTTCCCTGGCGGATCTGGTTTCCTACGACCGCAAGCATAACGAGGCAAACGGGGAGGACAATCAGGACGGAAATCCCTACAACGCGAGCTGGAACTGCGGCGTGGAAGGACCTACCCGCAAGCGGACAATTTTGCAGCTGCGCAAAAGGCAGATGAAAAACGCACTGGCGCTTTTGCTGTTGTCGCAGGGGACACCGATGCTGACAGCCGGGGACGAGTTTGGACAGAGCCGGGAAGGCAACAACAATCCGTACTGTCAGGACAACGAGATCAGCTGGCTGAACTGGAAGCTTACGGAGAAAAATAAGGATTTTCTGGACTATACAAAGGAACTGATTGCACTGAGGAAAGCGCATCCGGTACTCCACCAGAGCAGAGAGCTGACGCTGATGGACTATGCGGCGTGCGGCTATCCGGATTTATCTTATCATGGAAAGGATGCATGGCGCTTGATGGCCGACCGGTTAAACCGGGAGGCAGGTTTGATGTACTGCGGTCGTTATGCCCCAAAAGACCGTGCACAGGAGGATGACTTTTTCTATATCGCTATGAACATGCACTGGGAGCCCCAGCGGCTGGCGCTTCCTGATCTTCCGGCAGGCATGCGCTGGGAAAAGGTGTTGGATACACAGGGCGATGTGGTGGAAACACAGGCCGATCCGCTGACAAAATCCATCACCGTTCCGGGACGCTGCATCCAGGTTCTGGAAAGCACAGGAAATCCGGTCAGGAAAGGAAAGAAAAGAAAAGAAAAGTGAAAGCGTTACAGCATTTTAAGACGATTACCTATCATAAGTATCTGGTGATGAAAGGATGCTTTGCGGTCGGCTTGTACCGGCAGGGCATCTGTCATGACCTTTCCAAATATTCCTGGACGGAATTTAGGGTCGGAGCAAAATATTATCAGGGAAATCGAAGCCCGAACAACGCGGAGCGGGAGGATATTGGGTATTCTTCTGCATGGCTGCATCATAAAGGACGCAACAGGCATCATTACGAATACTGGGTGGATTACAGCACGCAGAGCATTGAGGGCGGAATGGCTCCGGTGCCGATGCCGCGTAAATATGTGGCAGAAATGCTGATGGACCGGATTGCAGCGTCCAAAACCTACCGGGGAAGCGCCTATAAAGACAGCGATCCTCTCGCGTATTACAAAAATGCAAAAGAGCCGCCGTTTATGCACATACAGACGAGACGGCAGCTGGAGCACCTTCTGACGATGCTGGCAGAAGAGGGCGAGGAAAAGACGTTCGCTTATGTTCGCAGAATTTTGAAAAAAGGCCGTCGGGCAGACAGACATAGTTCCTGATGTACAGCCGGGCGGACAGACACAGAGCCAGAAAGGTTTGCATACAGTGATATCAGATCTGTTTGAAACAGGGGAAAACGATGAACGGTTTTTACTTGCTGGTATTGCTGATGTGCTGCAGCTGTCAGAATCGGGCGGACTGCGCAAACTGGAACGAAAGAAGAGACGCAGGAGATAACCGACAGCAGGATATGCGTATGCGGGATACGGACTGTGGCTGCAGAAACGGCGACAGGGTGCAGTACGGTTGCAGCTGCGAAAATGATGGCTGGACCGGACAGTCAGGCTGCAACTGCCAGCGGGAGAACGCAGCAGGGATGCAGCAGCGAAGCGGCGAAACTGCCGGACCTATGTCGGGACCGCAGGACTGCAACTGCCGACAGCAGATGTCGCGGCAGGGCGGTATGCAGCGTTACGACCGGGAGCTAAAGGAATCTGCGGCGTTTGACAGCGTACCCGGAATGGAAATGACAGACGGAGACCCGTATCCGGTGTACCGGGAAACGGATGAAGTTCGATAGAAAGAAAACAATAGAATGCACGCTCTGCGAGCATTCTATTGTCATGAATCAGGGGATTCATTCTCAAAGGCTGGGGATGAATCCTTTTTTCCTGTTTATTTTTCAATCTTTCATTGACAAAACAGCTATAAGGCGCGTAAACTCAGAAGAGTTTTGTAGTGATAGAGATTAAAGGAGATTAAATGGGAGAATTATTGGTACGTTACGAAGAATCAGGAATTGACGAGCGGATTTTGCGCGCAGTGGAGGAGATGGGCTTCGTCCATATGACGCCGATCCAGGAAAAGGCGATTCCGGTTTTTCTGGAAGGAAGAGATGTGATCGGACAGGCGCAGACAGGAACCGGTAAGACCGCCGCGTTTGGAATCCCGATGCTTCAGAAGATTGACGAAGAGGACAGATCGCTGCAGGGTATGATCCTTTGCCCGACGAGAGAGCTTGCGATGCAGGCGGCTCAGCAGCTGAGACAGTTTGCAAAATATATGCACAATATTCGCGTGCTTGCCGTATATGGAGGGCAGGATATCAACAGACAGATCAAGGCGTTAAAGGGCGGCGTGCAGATCATTGTCGGCACACCGGGACGCGTGATGGATCATATGAGACGCCACACGATCCGCTTAGACAACCTGAAAATGGTCGTTCTGGATGAAGCAGATGAAATGCTGAACATGGGCTTTCGGGAAGATATGGAGGCGATTCTGGGACAGATTCCGTGCGAGCACCAGACGGCGCTGTTTTCCGCAACGATGCCGGAGCCGATTTTACAGATCACCGATCAGTTCCAGACCGATGCGGAAATGGTAAAGGTTGTCAAAAAGGAATTGACGGTAGAAAGAATCCGGCAGTATCTTTATTATATCCGCAGATCGGATAAGGAAGCTGCAGCTGCAAGGCTGATTGAATATTATAACCTGAAAAGAGGACTGATTTTCTGCAACACCAAGAGTATGGTGGACGAGCTGGCAGAGAATCTGAAAAACAGAGGCATCGCGGCAGAAGGGCTGCATGGCGATTTGAGCCAGGCACAGAGAGATACGGTCATGAACCGTTTCAGAAGCGGTAATCTCCAGATGCTGATCGCAACGGATGTTGCGGCGAGAGGAATCGATGTAAACGATGTGGATGGCGTTATCAATTATGACGTTCCGCAGGATATCGAATATTATGTGCACCGTATCGGCCGTACCGGCAGAGCAGGAAAAGAGGGCATGAGCTTTACGCTGGCAAGCCGCAGAGAGTCCTTCAGAATCCGTGAAATTGAGCGGGTCTGCAAGACAAAACTGGAAGAAAAGCATCTTCCCTCCGGAGAAGAAGTGCGTCAGCATAAGGAAGCATCTGTACTCCAGAAAATCCGCGAGGTGATGGAGGAAGCAAATACCGCGGACTGCTATCGTGCGGTAGAGCGCTTTGAAAAAGAAACCGGCATTTCCGCAATTGAGCTGGCAGCAGCATTTTTGTATGAGCAGGTTGGCGGTGAGCCGGAAGAAATCGTAGAAGAGCCTAAAGTAGTCAGACGCGATGGAGAACGGAGATTTGGGGATAGACGCCGGGATGGATCTGGAAGCAGAAGCGGTGGACGTTTCGGCGACCGTGATCAGAGAGGCGGACGTTTCAATGACCGCGACCAGAGAAATGGCGGACGCTTCGGAGAGAAAAACGGCAGCTACCGTTCGGAACGCGACGGCAGGCAGAGACGTTTTGGCAACGACAGCCGCAGATCGAACAGACGGCAGGCAGAAAACGGCGGCAGAAGAAGAACTTCCGGTGAGGGAAGCTATCGCGCAGCCGGAAGCGGCTTTAAAGGGGAGAAAAGATAACAGCAGAATGTATGCGCTGCGAACGTTCTGTTGTTATAAACAATCGAATGCACGCTCTGCGAGCATTCGATTGTCATGAATAAAAGCAGGGGGTAACAAAAATGAAAACGGCTGTATTTTATGAGCACATTTTAGAGGGCGCAAAGCAGTCTGGAAAAAGTGTGGCAGAACTGATGGAGAAATGCGCATTCTGGAACATTCGGGGGATTGAGATCGGAGATGCGCTGCTTCGCGAGAACAAAGAAGAAATCAAAGAGCTGCTGGAGAAAAACCATATGCAGGTCAGCTGCAGCAATGCGTTCTATGATTTTGGGCACAACCCGGATGCAGCGCAGGGAAAGAAACAGATCGACCTCGCAGAAGAGTTCGGCGTGTCCAAGGTACTGATTATTCCGGGCGAGCTGTCGGAAAACGAGGCGGCTGCACTCAACGCACTTTCTGCGTCGAAAGAGCAGACGGATTCCTACATGTCTGAAAATGCTTCGATCCAGAACATGGCGCAGGCATTAAAAGAGCTGGTTGCTTATGGAAAAGAAAAGAACATCCTTGTGACGCTGGAGGATTTTGACGGTCCGGTACAGCCGTTTGCAAGAATGTATCAGCTGCTGTGGTTTATGGAAAATGTTCCGGGGCTGAAATTTACGCTGGATACCGGCAACTTCGCGTACAGCGACGAGGACGCCGTGCAGGCGTATGAAGTGCTGAAGGATTACATCGTTCATGTGCACTGCAAGGATCGAAACGCTGATCCTGCATTGACCGGGGAGCACAGATACAATCGTGGACTTCTTGCGGCAGCAGTCGGATCGGGCTATCTGCCGATGAAAGAGATTCTGGATCGTCTGAAAGAAAGCGGTTATGAGGATTATCTTGCGATTGAGCATTTTAATGCCGCAGATCAGGTGGCATTTATGGAGCAGTCAGCTGCTTTTTTACAACAGTATCTGTAAGGGTGAGTTATGAAGCTGATTTATTTTGATGCGGGCAATCCGCAGAAGAAAAAAGAACTGGAAGGACTGGCAAAGACAGCGGGCTACGATTTCGTGCCCGTTGCCGCCATGCAGACCGGACAAAAGATCGGTTACCTGGCGGGGGTTTCCGGATATCGGGAAACGCCTTTGCCCGTTCTTGCCCTTCCGCCGCGAATTGGAGAGGATATGCTTTTGTTCGCACAGACGACGGCGGATATGATCGACCCGGCGCTGGAGCTGTTAAAAAAGAACCGGATTTTGATAGCACTCAAGGCGATCGTTACGCCCTATAATGTCGGCTGGACGCTTTTTGAGCTGTATCAGGAGCTTGTAAAAGAGCGGGAAAAAATAAAATAACCATGGCGCTGCCCCTTGTGGGCGGCGCGTTTTCATTTCATAGGAAAATGCGTCCTATGAAATAAAACGCGCTACGAGGATGCGCACTCGGCGCAGTGGTAGATGGTTGCCGGAGCAACCGCGCCTCGGCGCGAGAATGTGCCTTGGCACATTCTTTTTCATCAGTTGCAGGGGCAGAAATGGCGGAGCGAGTCCAGCCGTGGCGCAGAGACGTCATTGCAAAATCTGTTTTCTTTTACGCTCACCCCAACGATATCCACAAAATCAAACCCTCCTATCAAAACTGCTGTGATAATACTTAGTGCGGGATTGCCAGATTTTGCGTAAGATAAAGGTCAGTACGATAGGAATACAGCAAAAACCCAAAAGGAGAGTTTCGTATGAAAGTAACAAGAGCAGCAAGCATTCCGTTAGTCACACACGACCCCTATTTTTCTATCTGGTCCGGCGCGGATCATCTGTATGACAAGGATCCTGTGCACTGGAGCCAGATTCGCCAGCAGCTGAGAGGCTATGTCAATGTGGATGGCGTCGTTTACAGTTTTCTTGGCGACAAGGAGTTCCACGAGACGATCGGTCAGACCGGTGTGGACGTAACTGCGACCTCCACCACCTACACCTTTGAAAACGAAAAAATCATCCTGAATGTGAAGTTTACTTCCCCTTTGCTTCTGGATGATCTGACGCTGGTTTCCAGACCTTGTACCTATATCGACTACGCAGTAGAAAAGAAAGAAAACTGCGACGTAAGGGTGGACTTTGTCGTAGCCTCTGATCTGGTAAGTCAGAAGCAGGCGAAGCTGATCGGCTGCAACGCAAGACGTCCGGAAAAAGACGACGCGCCCGCATATAACTACGCACAGATGGGCAGAGCAGCACAGAAGCCTCTGGGAGGCAGCGGCGACCATGTAACGATTGACTGGGGTTATGTTTATGTGGCATCCGCAGAGAAAGGCGCAGTATGCACCTACGATGCCGCAAATGAAAAGCTGATCTGCAGACTGCCTCTGGATGACGACAAGGCCGGCATGATTTTGGCATATGATGATCTGCTTTCCATCAACTACTTCGGACAGTGGCGCAAGGCATACTGGACCAATACCTATGCAACCATTCTGGATGCAATCGGCGCAGCGTTTGCGGATCACGACGAGACGTTAAAGCATGCGGCAGCAGTCGATGAAAAGGTAGAAAAAGAAGCTTATGCGGCTGGCGGCGAGAAATATGCATTCCTGTGCAACATGAGCTACCGGCATGCCATCGCAGCGCACAAGCTGATCACCGACGAAGACGGCAATATCATTTTCCTGTCCAAGGAAAACGACTCCAACGGCTGTATCGGTACGGTTGATGTAAGTTATCCTTCTGTTCCCCTGTTCTTACTGTTCAACACCGAATATGTCAAAGGCATGCTGCGTCCGGTATTTCAATTTGCTGCCTGCGATTCCTGGGAATTTGACTTCGCACCGCACGACGTTGGACGTTACCCTTACGCATGGGGACAGGTTTACGGCTTAAACGGCAAGAAGGGCGACCTGTGGTTCTCCGGCTGGAACGACGATATCTTCCCTCCGTTCTACCAGTATCCTGCAGGAACCGATATTTTCGAGTTCAGATATCAGATGCCCGTTGAGGAATGTGGTAATATGCTGCTGATGACGGCAGCTGTCTGCAAGCTGGATGGAAACGCTTTATTTGCAGAGCCTCACATGGCTGTTTTAAAGCAGTGGACACAGTATCTGGTCAAATTCGGTGCAGACCCTGGCGAACAGTTGTGCACCGACGACTTTGCAGGACATCTGTCCCACAATGTAAATCTGTCTGCAAAAGCGATCATGGGCATAGAGGCCTATGCGCGTCTGGCAGCTCAGCTCGGCAGGACAGAAGAAGCGGAAGAATATCATGCAAAGGCTGCTGAAATGGCAAAAGACTGGGAGAAGCGCGCAATTGCAGACGACCACTATGTGCTGGCCTTCGGTAATGCGGATACCTGGAGCTTAAAATACAACCTTGTATGGGATAAATTCTTTGGCAGCAAGCTGTTCTCGGATGAAGTTTACGAGAAAGAGCTGAAATACTATGTCAAGAAGACCAACGAGTACGGTACGCCTCTGGACAGCAGAAAGGATTACACCAAGAGCGACTGGATTTTATGGTGTGCATCGATGGCAAAGACCGACGAGGAAGCGCAGGCGCTGATCGCACCGGTTGCGCACTATCTGGAAACCACCGCAACCAGAGTGCCTTTCTCTGACTGGTACGAGACCGTAACCGGCGAATACTGTCACTTCATGGGGAGAAGCGTACAGGGCGGTATCTTCATGCCGGTTCTGATGAAGAAATTCGGTCAGTGAATCCCTGCAGCATCCCTGACTGTTTTAAATTCATATCATTTCTGAATCCTATAGGGCTGTCGCACGTTAGTGCGACAGCCCATTTTGATCGTATAGAAAACTTCGCTTCTATACGATCAAAATGCTCCGCGAGGATGCGCACTCGGCGCAGGGGTAGATGGTTGCTAAAGCAACCGCGCCTCGGCGCGAGAATGTGCCAAGGCACATTCTTTTTTTGCGTTCCATCGCTGACTAATGTTGGTATCGAAAAACAAAAAAGAGTATCAAGTAACATAAGTTATCTGTATGAATCATAAGTTTGATACAAATAAAAAAAGTGCTTGACATCTATCGAACGTTAGAATATACTAACTAGCGTCTGGAAGTAAGAAGGATAGACAAAGATTGAAAAAGTAAATTTTTCAATCGTGAGATTTGCGTCTGCGTGTACTTGATACAAACGCGACATGCGCAAAAATGAGCGGAAGTATGGCAAAAGAAAGAAGGTTGAGCAGATGCCTTTAACAATGGCGACGATGGGAGAAGTCAACAAGATCGTGAAGGTTGGCGGAAACGAAGAGACAAGACGTTTTCTGGAAAATCTCGGATTTGTAGCGGGAACGGAAATCACGGTTGTATCTTCGATCGGAGGAAACCTGATTGTAAATGTCAAGGATTCCAGAATTGCAGTAAATGAAGATATGGCACGGCACATCGTGATCTGATGATCGCCGATACTATATATTAAAGGAGCTAAGGGAAAGGAGATAAGACCATGACACTGCGTGATGCACAGGTTGGAAGCACGGTTGTTGTAACCAAGATTGAAGGTGACAGTGCGTATAAGCGTCGGATTATGGATATGGGAATCACCAAAGGAAGCGAACTTTACATCAGAAAAGTTGCTCCGCTGGGAGATCCGGTAGAGATCACTGTCAGAGGCTATGAGCTGACCGTCAGAAAAGACGATGCACAGTGCGTACAGGTAAAATAAACAGCCGCATTTTACAGAGGGATTAAGGAGGTAAGAGAAGATGGCAATTAGAATTGCGCTTGCCGGTAACCCGAACTGTGGTAAAACAACCATGTTCAACGCGCTGACCGGCGCCAATCAGTATGTAGGTAACTGGCCTGGTGTTACCGTAGAGAAAAAAGAAGGTAAATTAAAAAGCAAAAAGGTGAAGGAAGAGGTAGTCGTAACCGACCTTCCTGGTATTTATTCCCTTTCACCGTATACCCTGGAAGAAGTTGTCAGCCGTGACTATCTGTTAAAAGAGAATCCGGATGTCATCGTAGATCTGGTGGATGCAACCAATATTGAAAGAAACTTATATCTGACCACTCAGCTGATCGAAACCGGTGTTCCGGTTGTTATCGCGCTGAACATGGCGGATTTGCTGGAAAAGAGAGGCATCAAGATCGACGTTGCCCGCCTTTCCATGCTCCTTGACTGTCCAATCGTTGAGACTTCTGCATTAAAGGGCGAAGGACTTGACAAGCTGATCGACGAAGCGATCAAGACCGCAAAGAAGAAAGAAGCAGACCTTCCGAAAGAGATCTTTAACAAGGATTTGGAAGATGCAGTCAGCGCTGCAGCAGAAGTTCTTCCTTCTTCCATCGATGCAAATAAAACGAGATGGTATGCAGTAAAATTCCTGGAGAAGGACTCCAAGGTTGCTGAAAGCATAAAGCTGACAGACAGCGCTGCAAAGAAAATCGAAGAGTTAAGAGCTGGTCTGGAAAAGTCTCATGATGACGATATGGAAAGTATCGTAACTGATGAACGTTATAAATTCATTCAGAAGATTGTCGGCACAACTGTGAAAAAAGGCAAGGATAAGTTGACAACTTCTGATAAAATCGATAAGATCGTTACAAACCGTATCCTCGGTATCCCGATCTTTATCGCAGTTATGTTCGTAGTATATTACATCTCTGTTACCACGATCGGCACGATTGTAACAGACTGGACAAATGATACCTTCGTTGGCGGCATTCAGGAAATCGTAGGCGGATTCCTGGAAGGCATCGGTACCAACGATGTAGTAACAAGCCTTGTTGTGGATGGTGTAATCGGCGGTGTAGGCGCTGTCCTTGGTTTCGTACCTCAGATGGCAATCCTGTTCCTGTTTTTGTCTATCCTGGAAGACTGCGGTTACATGGTTCGTATTGCCTTTGTCATGGACCGGGTGTTCCGTCATTTCGGTCTGTCCGGTAAGAGCTTCATTCCGCTGCTGATCTCCTCTGGCTGCGGTATCCCTGGTATCATGGCTTCCAAGACGATTGAGCAGGATAACGACAGAAGACTGACGATCATGACAGCAACCTTTATCCCCTGCGGTGCGAAGCTTCCTGTTATTGCACTGATGGGCGGCGTAATGGCGAGCTGGGCAACCGGCAGCTATGAGGCGGGCGGTTTTATGGCTCCTGCAATGTACTTCATGGGTATTGTAGCAGTTCTCGTGGCAGCCATTATCTTAAAGAAAACCAAACCTTTCTCCGGAAAGCCTGCTCCGTTCGTTATGGAGCTTCCTCAGTACCACGTTCCTCAGGCTAAGACCGTACTGCTTCATGTATGGGAAAGACTGAAAGGCTTCATCATCAAGGCTGGTACGATCCTGTTCCTTGCCTGCGTAGTAATGTGGTTCCTTGGCGGATTTGGTTTCGAAAACGGCGGCTTCGGTCTGGTAGAAGAGAGCGGAAACAGCTTACTGGCTGTAATCGGCGGCTTCATCGCTCCTTTGTTCGTGCCTCTGGGCTTTGGCGAGTGGCAGCCTGTGGCAGCTTCTCTGTCCGGCTTTACCGCAAAGGAAGCGATCGTTTCCACCATGGGCGTTCTTGCAAATGTAACTGGCGATACAGAAGATGCAGTAACCGTTGCACAGGCTGTACAGACATGGTTTCCTACTTCTCTGGCAGCACTGAGCTTCCTGATCTTCAACCTGCTGGATTCTCCTTGTCTGGCTGCAATTGCAACCATGGCACAGCAGATGCAGTCCAAAAAGTGGTTCTGGTTTGCAATCCTGTTCCAGAACATCTTCGCTTACATCGTTTGCCTGTGCATCTACCAGATCGGTTCCTTTGTAACCGGCGGCAGCTTCGGCGTAGGCACTGTATTCGGATTTGTATTTGCGGCAATCATTCTGTTCCTGTTATTCAGACCCGATCCCTACAAGGATCAGAAGGTTTACTCCAAACGGTCTGTACAGGCGGCAAACTAAGGACTGGGTAAAGAATAGAAACGGAGGAGGCTGGACATTTCTGATGTCCGGCCTTTTCCCAAACATGTGGAGGAATGCACGATGGCAAATGCAGTAATTCTGATTCTGGTGATCGGATATTGTCTGTTCCTGATTTACAAACAGGTTCAGAATAGAAAAGCCGGAAAACATCTCGGCTGTACAGGCTGTGGCGGTTCCTGCGGCGGTTGCAGCGGCTGCAGCGCGTGCAGGACAGAAGGAAACAAGAAAAAACACTGACAGGCGTAAAGCAGCAGTGACAAAGACTGTCCGATCCGAAGCTAGGGGATCCTTCCTTTGCGCAAAGAAAAGAGGAAAAAATGGGAAATGTTGGAAACACCACAGGCTCCATGCTTTACGGCTTTGGTGCTTTTCTGGTGATCTATCTGGCAGGTGTCCTGATTTATCAGGTCGTGCTCTGGATTCAGAAATGGAAAAGGAAAAAGAAAGACGGAGAACAGGAAAATGGCTAATGTAATTGTTGTAGCAGTTGTAATTGTTCTTTTGGGATTTGCACTGAAAGGGACGCTGAAGCATTTGAAAGGGGAAAGCCCCTGCTGCGGTGGTGGTGATACGATTATTATTGAGGATAAAAAGCTGGATGGTCCTGTCATCGGCAAAAAGACCGTGAAAATTTCTGGTATGCACTGCGATCACTGCGTCAGAGCCGTAACCGAAGCAATCAACAAAATCGACGGGGCTTCTGCAAAGGTCAACCTGAAAAAGAACGAAGCAGTCGTTTCCTACGAAAAGGTTGTAGAAGATGCAGCGATTCGGAAAGCTGTCGAAAAGGCAGGCTATACCGTACAGAGCATTCAGGGCTGAGTTACGTTAAGCTGCAGCATTGCAGTGCGTGTAAAAACGAAACAGGATTCCTGATAGCATTCCAAAAGAAAATCTGCTATAATAACAGCGTCGGCAGCAAAGAAATTTGGCGGTCGGCGCTGTTTTTCATTCATGACAATAGAATGCTCGCAGAGTGTGCATTCTACTGTTTCAACGAAGGCAGCGCTGATTTCGATTTGCAGATTTTCAGGGGAGGAAAGCTCCGATTCGAAATACAAGAGGTAAGTAAGGAGGGCTATGCCCTATGATGGTTTCCACAAAGGGAAGATACGCGCTTCGGGTCATGCTGGATCTGGCGATGCAGAAGCAGGAGGAGTATGTTTCCCTGAATGATATTGCACAGCGGCAGAAGATTTCGATGAAATATCTGGAATCGATTGTCGGTATGCTCAACAAGGCGGGACTTCTGCAGAGCAGAAGAGGGAAAGACGGAGGCTACCGGATGGCACGCAGACCGGAGGAATACCCGGTCAGCGAGATTTTGAAGCTGACAGAAGGGACGCTCGCACCGGTTTCTTGCATGGACGGGGAAGGCTGCGGTCCGGAGTGCGAGCTTCTGGCGAACTGCCTGACCAGACCGATGTGGAATCGACTGGACGAAATTATAGACGAATATCTTTCCAGCGTATCGATCCAGGATCTGCTGGATGGGAGGTGTTGACACTGCGCCGGAAATGGAAAGGATGACGGACATGCGCGTATATGCGGATCAGGCTGCAACCACCAGCCTGAGTAAAACAGCCCTGGAGGCGATGCTGCCCTGGATGACAGAAAACTTCGGCAACCCGTCCGCCCTGTATGAAGAGGGGCGGACAGCGCGGGACGCAGTCGAGACAGCGCGGGAGAAAATCGCGCATCTGCTGCATGCGAAGGCGAAGGAAATTTATTTTACCTCCGGCGGTACGGAGGCAGATAACTGGGCGCTGCAGATGGCGGCAGCAGCCGGGGCACGGATCGGCAAAAAGCATATTATCGTATCGGCAATCGAGCACCATGCGGTGTTAAACCCGGCGAAGTCGCTGGAACGGCAGGGGTTTCGGGTGACGTATTTGCCAGTAACGCCGGAAGGGCTGGTTTTGCCCGAAGCGCTGGAAGCTGCGATCTGCCCGGATACAGCGCTGGTGAGCGTGATGTATGCCAACAATGAAGTCGGCACGATTCAGCCGGTAGAAGAGCTTGCGGCGATCTGCAGGATGCACGGCGTGTGGTTTCATACGGATGCAGTGCAGGCAGCAGGGCATGTGGAAATCGACCTGACAAAGCTGCAGGCGGATTTTCTGTCTGTCTCGGCACATAAATTCCACGGCCCGAAAGGCTGCGGATTTTTGTATGTGAAAAACGGGTTCCGGACCGAGAGCCTGTTGGAGGGCGGCGCGCAGGAAAAAGGCAAGCGCGCCGGAACCGAAAATGTTCCCGGCATCGTGGGCATGGCGGCGGCTCTGGAGGAGAGCCTGATAAACCGCGACAAAAAAGATACCTTCGTGCTGGAGCTGCGCAGACAGGTCGCAGAGCGCCTGCTTTCCATCGAAGGGAGCCATTTAAACGGCTGTGGGGTCATGGAGGGCGGTGAAGGTGCAGCAGCGGGCACCGACGCTGCGGTACGACATGCAGGTACTGCCGTCTCCCGTGCCGACCGGCTGTGCGGCAACTTAAATATCAGCTTCGACGGCATCGAGGCAGAAGCTCTTCTTCTGTACCTTGACATGAAGGGCGTCTCCGTTTCGGCGGGCGCGGCGTGCTCGGCGGGCGCACTGGAGCCGAGCCATGTGCTGACAGCGATGGGCATATCGCCGGAGCTTGCAAAAGGCACGATCCGCATCAGCCTGGATGAGACGAACACACAGGCGGACGCAGAATTCCTGATGGAGGTCATCCCGGACGCGGTTGCGCGCCTGCGAAGCATGGCATAAAGATTTTCGAACGGGCAGATTCGACAAAAATCTGCCCGCTTTTCATGGTAAAAACAGACGAAAATCATTTTTTGTCAGATTTTGATTTTCCTTTTAAAAAAATCGGGGGTATAATAAAAGTGTAGTGTTTTGGGCGGCTGAAACCATGGCAGCTGTCGTTTTTTAAAGAAAGTTGAGGGTATCTATGTTTGAGAAAGGAGATCTGGTTACTTACGGATGCAAGGGCGTCTGTGAAGTTAAGAACATTACTACGCTGAACCTGGAGGGAATTCCCAAAGACCGTCTGTATTATGAGATGCAGTCCATGGTCAACGCCGGCAGCAGGATTTTTTCTCCCGTCGGACAGGAGGAAAAAAATGCGATGCGCGCGGTGCTGACAAAGGAAGAAGCAGAGGAGCTTTTGGGACAGCTGCCGGAGTGCAGACTGTGCTGGGAGAAGGATGAAAGACGGCGAGAGGAGACCTACCGCAGGATTATCAATCACAGCGATGCAAGAGGAATGCTCTGTATGATCCGCACAATTACGGATTACGGCAGGGAGCGAGTGCTGGAGGGGCGCAGGATGCCCGCGATGGACGGCCGCTATTTGAAAGCCGCGGAGGACAATCTTTATGCAGAGCTGTCGATTGCCATGGAGATACCGCGCAGCGCCCTCAAAGAATATATGGCGGCACGGATGGGAGAATTAAGCGGAGCGCTGCAGGCGCTTTGAAATATGTAAGAAGATGCGGCTGCAGGAACGTAACAGAAATTACGGATTGACAGTGTATAACGGCTGCAGTCTGTGGAAATACTGATAAGGACAGGAAAGTAAGCAGTGCTTACGGATCAAAAGAGGACGATTTCGGTCAGAAGAACCGGTATCGTCTTTTTTTATCGTATAGGAAACATTGCTTCTATACGATAAAAAAGCTCTACGAGGATGCGCACTCGGCGCAGGGGTAGATGGTTGCCAAAGCAACCGCGCCTCGGCGCGAGAATGCGCCAAGGCACATTCTTTTTTCGTCGCTCCGGTTCTTTCGAAATTTTATAAAAAAGCACTTGATTTTCGAAAAGAGTTCTGGTAGACTAAGCGTAGTTAGAAAAGACTAACTAAAAAGGAATAAATCATGGTTATCTCCATCCGCCGTGCGCTGCTGACACACGGCGGGTGGCCCTTTTGGGAAACTATAAGGAAGGAGACTAGTGTGAAAAATAAGCGCGATCGCTTATTTTTCACACAGCTATTTGTGCCGCAGGCGTCACAAAGTAGCTAGGATCGCAGAGCAGAACTGGAAGTTCTGCTCGCGGTTCCTTCGGCGCAAAGCGCCTGCGGAATGGAGGTTAAAATGGCAAATCTGACCATTGAAAAAGTAATCGGGAGAGAAATTATTGATTCCAGAGGAAATCCGACTGTTGAGGCAGAAGTTGTTTTAACGGACGGAACCGTAGGAAGAGGCATGGCACCCAGTGGAGCTTCTACCGGCGAGTTCGAAGCGCTGGAGCTGCGTGATCAGGATAAATCCCGATTTGGCGGCAAGGGTGTTTTAAAAGCAGTCAACAATATCAATACTGTAATCAACGATGTACTCTGTGGAGTAGATGCATTTGACACTTATAAAGTAGATGCTGCGATGATCGAAGCAGACGGAACAGAGGATAAATCCAAACTTGGCGCAAATGCGATTCTGGCAGTATCCATCGCAGCTGCAAGAGCGGCAGCACAGTCCTTAAATATTCCGCTGTACCGTTTCCTGGGCGGCGCAAACGGAAATCGGCTTCCGGTTCCGATGATGAACATCTTAAACGGCGGCGCACATGCAGCGAACACCGTAGATGTGCAGGAGTTTATGATTATGCCGGTTGGTGCAAAGAGCTTTTCCGAAGGGCTTCGCTGGTGTACAGAAGTATTTCACACACTGCAGGCTCTGTTGAAGTCCAGAGGCCTTGCAACCTCCGTTGGCGATGAGGGCGGTTTCGCACCGAACCTTGGCAGCGACGAAGAAGCAATCGAAGTTATTCTGGAAGCGGTCAAGAAGGCTGGTTACGAGCCGGGAACCGATTTTGTTCTGGCAATGGATGCAGCTTCCAGCGAATGGAAAGGCAGCAGGAAGGGGGAATATGTGCTTCCGAAGGCTGGCACGAAGTTCACCTCCGAAGAACTGGTTGCACACTGGAAAAAGCTGTGTGAGAAATATCCGATCGCTTCGATTGAAGACGGTCTGGATGAAGAGGACTGGGAAGGCTGGAAGCATATGACAGCGGAACTTGGTGACAAAGTACAGTTAGTCGGCGACGACCTGTTTGTTACCAATACAAAGCGTCTGCAGAAGGGGATTGACCTTAGCTGTGGCAATGCGATTCTGATCAAGTTAAACCAGATTGGCAGCGTATCCGAAACCTTGGAAGCAATCAAGCTGGCACACGAGGCAGGCTATTGCGCAATTACCTCCCACCGTTCCGGCGAGACAGAGGACACCACAATCGCAGACCTGGCGGTTGCATTGAATACCTGCCAGATCAAGACCGGCGCACCCAGCAGAAGTGAGCGTGTTGCAAAATACAACCAGCTGCTGCGAATCGAAGAAGAGCTTGGCGAGGCTGCCTGCTATCCTGGAAAGGCGGCTTTCGGCAGATAAAAAGCTGACATCAGAGAGGAACTACGATGAGTCAACAGGCATTTTGGCTGTTTCTGAAAATGGATAAGCGGAATCTGTTCGTACAGATGGCACTCCAGTGCGCGCCGGTGCTGGCGGGAATCAAAGTTTCCAACCTTCTGATTATCGAGGAAAGATACTGGAAGGGACTGTGTTTTCTGCTGCGCAATTCCGGACTGTGTGCCAGAAAGCTGTACTGTTGCAGAGATAAGATTACCCTGTTGCTGTACCGCAGAGAAGAACTGGAGCAATGGCTAAAAACGCTACAGGTCGAAGCTCTTTTAAAAGAGCTCGGCTACGACGGCATGGAGCTGCACCGGATTTTCAGAAAACTGGAACATCGGATCGGCGGGCACGGAAACGGTGAAATGCCTTTTCCTCACGAATTGGGACTGCTGCTGGGATATCCGGCAGAGGACGTCCGGGGATTTATGGGGATCGAACATAAAAAGTGCCTTTACACAGGCTACTGGAAAGTCTACGAAAAGCCAGAGGAAAAGATTGCGCTGTTTTCGGAATACGACAGAGCGATGGAGCTGGCGCTTTCTATGGCGTATGGAAGACAGAATATTTTAAAATTAAAAGAAGTTTTTGAAGCCGACAGCCGGGAGAAAAAGCTGGCTGTCTGAATACGAGAGGAGTAGGAAAATGAGCAAGGTATCCGTAGTATACTGGTCCCAGTCCGGCAACACACAGGCGATGGCAGAGGCTGTTGCGGCCGGCATCACAGAAGCAGGCAAAGAGGCAGAGGTTGTTTATGTTTCTGACGTAAACGTTGCAGATTTAACCGCAGAAAAAGCATTCGCATTGGGCTGCCCTGCAATGGGAGCAGAAGTTCTGGAAGAGGGCGAGTTCGAGCCTTTCATGGAGAGCATTGACGGCTCCATCTCCGGCAAGACCATCGCACTGTTTGGTTCCTACGGCTGGGGCGACGGACAGTGGATGCGCGAGTGGACAGAGCGTGTGACTGGCGAAGGCGCAACCGTAGTAAACGGCGAGGGCTTAATTTGCCAGGAGACACCGGACGATGCGATGATTGAGGAGTGCAAAAATCTCGGCAAGGCGCTGGCAGCAAACGCCTGAGAACTTTAAAACAAAAAGATTCTCCATACTTTCCTGTTTGATATAATTTTTGACACAGCAAAAGGACAGTTACCATGAAGGATAGCTGTCCTTTTGTTGTACTATGACAGATAAAGAAGGTGCTTTGGCAGATTCTTGCGCCAAGGCGCGGTTGCTTTGGCAACCATCTGCCTATGCGCCGAGTACACATCCTATTGTCAGGAATAAAAAAAGACATCACCCTGCGGGAATGCCTTTTTCGATGGATGTTCGCTGCTTCGAACAACAGAATATGCACTTTGGAAAAAGATTATTGTTTATCGCGGTTTTCCAGAACGTGTTTTTTGATTGCGGCGAAGCTTTCCGGGCTGATGACATGCTCCATGCGGCAGGCATCACTGACGGCTGTCTCGGGATCGACACCGAGCTGAATCAGCCAGCCGGAAATCAGTTCATGACGTTCATAAATCATTTCAGCAATCTGGCGGCCAGTATCGGTCAGATAGATAAACCCTTCTTTGGTTACGGTAATATGGTTCTTTTCGCGTAGGTTCTTCATAGCGACACTGACGCTGGATTTTTTGAAGCCGAGTTCTTCTGCGATATCTACAGAGCGGACAACTGGATGGGTCTTGCTCAGGACAAGGATCGTTTCCAGATAGTTTTCCGCGGATTCATTTACTGCCATGGGATCACATTCCTTTCTGATGCTGTGCGCCTGCAACAGCATTTATAATAGTATAGCATGGATTTGTACGGTATTCAATTGAAAAAAAAGAAAACAGGACGAAAAAGATCTGTGAGGAAAGAATAAAATTTTGCAAAAGTACAAAAATAGACTGGGAAAAAATGGTCTCTTATGGTAATATTGAATATATTACAAGAATAAACACAGGGGGAAGATTTCATGGCAAAAGAAATGATTGCAATGCTGCTTGCAGGCGGACAGGGATCGCGTCTGTATGCATTGACCCAGAGACTTGCAAAGCCTGCCGTTCCGTTTGGTGGAAAGTACCGGATTATCGATTTCCCGCTTTCCAATTGTGTCAATTCCGGGATTGATACAGTAGGCATTCTGACACAGTATCAGCCTATGGTGCTGAACGAATATATTGGAAACGGACAGCCCTGGGATTTGGACCGCTTAATTGGAGGCGTGCATGTTCTGCCGCCTTATCAGAAGGCATCCGGATCCGACTGGTATAAGGGAACAGCGAACGCAATCTATCAGAACATCCCGTTTATCGAGCGCTATAATCCCAAATACGTCATCATCCTGTCCGGCGACCAGATTTGCAAACAGGACTACAGCGATTTTTTACGCTTCCATAAAGAAAAGGGCGCAGAATTCTCCGTTGCTGTTATGGAAGTGCCGTGGGAAGAGGCATCTCGTTTCGGTTTGATGGTAACGGACGAAAACGACAAGATCACCGCATTCCAGGAAAAACCCAAGGAACCTAAGTCAAATCTCGCGTCGATGGGAATCTACATTTTCAACTGGGATGTTTTAAAGAAATATCTGATCGAGGACGAGGCGGATCCGGAATCTGAAAATGATTTCGGCAAAAACGTCATTCCGAGCCTGCTGCGCGACGGCAGAGATATGTACGCTTATCATTTCAGCGGCTACTGGAAAGACGTCGGAACCATCAGCTCTCTCTGGGAAGCAAACATGGAGGTCCTCGATCCGGAGCACAGCGGCATTGACTTATTTGAGGATGACTGGAAAATCTACAGTCGAAACAGTGGGAAAACCGGTCACAGAATTTTGGATACCGGCGTTGTGGAAAACTCCATGGTGACGGACGGCTGCAGGATCGCAGGACATGTCAAGCATTCGATCCTGTTCTCCGGCGTATCGGTAGAAGAGGGCGCTGAGATCGAAGATGCAGTTGTAATGGGAGGCACCGTCATCAAAAAGGGCGCATCCGTCAAACACTGTATTGTTGCAGAAAATGTCGTGATCGGCGAAAACGCGATTGTAGGTGAGATGCCGAAAGACGGCGCAGGCAGCGTTGCAACCATCGGTTCCGGTGTTTATATCGGAGACGGCGCAAAGGTCGGCCCTGCAGCGATGATCGATCAAAATGTAAAGGATGGTGAAGAACAATGGTAAACTCCAATGCGAACGCGCTGGGAATTATTTTCCCCAACAGCTATGATGGTCTGGTTCCGGAGCTTGTCACGGAGCGTCTGATGGCTTCCATTCCCTTTGCAGGCCGTTACCGTATGGTAGACTTTATTTTATCAAGCATGGTGAACTGCGGAATCGACAATGTTTCTCTGATCGTCCGTAAAAATTATCACTCTCTGATGGATCATCTCGGCTCCGGCAGAGAATGGGATTTAACCCGTAAATACGGCGGACTCAATATCGTGCCTCCGTTTGCTTCCAATACCGTGAAAGTATACAACGGAAGGATCGAAGCATTGGCGAGCATTCTTGATATGTTAAAGGATGCGAGAGAAAAATATGTCGTGATGTCTGACGCTAACCTTGCGGTAAACTTCGATTTTACAGCGATGCTGGAGCAGCATATCGAAAGCGGTGCGGATGTGACGATCGCATATAAGAAGCAGGAAATTCCCGTCGGAATGAAAAAGCCGTTTGATATTACAAAGGATCTGTACTACACGTTTGAACTGGACGATGACGGCAGAATCCGTCAGCTGCGGATCAATCCGGAGGACGAAGGAGTTCAGAACCTTTCCATGAACATTTACATCATTGAAAGGGAATTTCTGGTACATATGATCAGCGAAGCCTATAGTAAGGGCATGGTTTATTTTGACCGTGATCTGCTGGCACCGAACCTGGAGCGTCTGAATGTCAGAGGCTTTGAATTTAATGGCTATCTGGCGCGCATCAGTGATATCAAGAGCTATTTCGATGAGAATATGAAGCTGTTAAAGGATGAAAATCTGGACGGTCTGTTTGGCGGCAACCCGATCTACACCAAGATCCGTGACGACAACCCGACCCGTTACATTCAGGGCTCCAAAGCGAAGAACATCATGTCCGCAGACGGTTGCATCATCGAAGGCGAAGTGGAGAACAGTATTCTGTTCCGTGGCGTCAGAATTGCGAAAGGTGCTAAGGTGAAAAACTGCGTCCTGATGCAGGATACAATCGTTGGCGAGGGCGCTAATGTAGAATATGTCATTACGGACAAAAACGTAACGATTTCAGCAGGAAAGGAAATCAAGGGAGCGGACAGCTTCCCTGTATATGTAGCAAAGTATCGCAGTGTATAAATGGAGGATTCCTATGGAAGCTTTCCGGATATGGCTGCAGGAGGAGCCGGCGCTGTTTTTAGGAGCAGCGGCGGCTCTGATGCTTATGAGCGGCAGCCTTTATGAGCGGCAGAGAGAACATAAAACAACACAGACTTTGATGTTAAAAGGCGGGACGACGCTGATTGCAGCGCTTGTCGCGGGCGCAGCGGTATGGCAGCAGAACAGCCTGGCAGCACGCTTTGTGCTGGCAGCGACGCTTTGCTGTGCGGTCGCGGACGTCTTGCTGGAACAGATTTTTAATTTCGGCGCGTGCGTATTTGCACTGGGGCATATCTGCTATCTGGCGGCGTATTTTTCCGAAGCACATTTTAGCATCGCTACAGCGGTCAGCCTTGTCGTTTTGCTGGCGGGGATGTACCTGATACACCGAAAACAGACCGTCGGAAAAAGCGGCAGGGAGATTTTGTCTGTTGTGGCCTATGGGCTGGTTCTGAGTGCGATGACGGCGGGCGCGATTACCTATTGCCTACAGGAGCAAAGTTTTGGCAGCATGCTCACGGCTTTTGGCGCGGTTGGATTTTTCATTTCAGACAATATTCTGATCTGGCGGCTGCTAAGCGGCTACGAAAGCCGCCTGCAGGGCGCGGTGCTGCTGCTGTTTTATTACGGCGGTGTCTTTTTGATTGCGGCAGGGCAGGTAGTTGGATAAAAAATAACGTTTACTTTGCGTGTATTTTTTTGTATGATAGGTTACAGCGTGAAAGCAGAAATTCCTCTGTGCAGGAGGCATCTATGGTGGAAAGGGCGCTGGCAAAAACAGAGGCAGCAGATAGGATCGAAAATGGAGTTTGAACATTATATCCAGCAGGGACAGCAGAAGCTGCGCTGCGGCTACACCACAGGAACGTGTGCGGCGCTGGCGGGAAAGGCTGCCGTCCGGATGCTGCTTGGCGGACAAAAAACAGAAGAAATTTCCGTCCTGACGCCGAAGGGGCTTTGGGTCACGACGGCGGTGGAAGAAATTCAAAGCGGCGACGGCTGGGTCAGCTGTGGCGTGCGCAAGGACGCAGGAGACGATATCGATGTCACCGCGCAGTCTCTGATCTGTGTCAAAGCAAAAAAAACGGCGGGAACCAAGATCGTTATCGACGGAGGCATCGGCGTCGGCAGGGTGACAAAGCCAGGGCTGGAACAGCCGGTCGGCGCAGCGGCGATCAATTCTGTCCCGCGGCGGATGATTTTGCAGGAGGCGGAGGCAGAGTGCCTGGACGCAGGCTATGAGGGCGGACTTTTGCTGACGGTATTTGTGCCGGACGGGGAAGCACTTGCCAAAAAGACCTTCAATCCGCAGCTTGGCATCCAGGGCGGAATATCGATTCTCGGAACGACCGGGATTGTTGAGCCGAAAAGCGTGCAGGCGCTTGTGGATACCATCGGTCTGGAAATACGTCAGCGAAGGGCATTGGGAGAAGAGGCACTTTTACTGACACCGGGCAATTACGGCATGGAATTTTTAAAGGATCGACCGGAATTTGCCTCCATGACGCCGGTACAGTGTTCCAATTATATCGGGGAAGCCTTCGATTTTGCAGTCAGCAGCGGATTTTCAAAGGTCATATTGGTGGGGCACATCGGCAAGCTTGTCAAGCTGGCGGGTGGTATTATGAATACGCATTCCAGGGTTGCAGACTGCCGGTGTGAGCTGTTCGCTGCCCATGCCGCACTGGCGGGCGTAAGCCGGGATGCGATCGGCAGACTGATGGAGGCTGCGACGACGGACGCCTGTCTGGAAATTCTGGATGAGGAAGGGAAAAAAGAAGCGGTCATGCAGAGTCTGATGAAAAAGATCGGACAGCATGCAGCGCACCGGCTGGGCGGTACGGTGGAAGTTACGGTTCTGGTGTTCAGCAATCGGTTTGGAGTGTTAGGAGAAACTCAGTGTCAAGAAATATAAAGGGGATTTTTTACGGAGTGAGCATGGGTCCGGGAGATCCGGAGCTGATGACAGTCAAGGCGGTACGCATTTTGAAGGAAGCAGACGTCATCGCAGCGGCACGTGTGATGGGAAAACAGGAAACCGCGCTGGAAATTGCAAAGCAGGCGGTCTGCCGGGAGAAGTCGTCAAGGACGGTCTTTTGGAAAACGAGGCTTATGGATATTTCACAACTGTGATTGTAAAGGAGTAAAGAAGTGGTTCATTTTGTTGGGGCAGGCTGCGGCGCGCCGGATCTGATCACATTGCGGGGACGCAGACTTCTGGAAGAAGCGGATGTCATTATTTATGCGGGCAGCCTGGTCAATCCGGCACTGCTCGGGTTTGCAAAAAAAGATTGCAGAATTTACAACAGCGCGCAGATGACGCTGGAAGAAGTGATTGCCGTCATGGAAGAGGCGGAAAGCAGACAGCAGATGACAGTGCGGCTGCATACGGGTGACCCGAGCCTGTACGGGGCAATTCGAGAGCAGATCGACTGCCTGAAAGAGCAGGAGATTTCTTACGATGTGACGCCTGGCGTTTCGAGCTTCTGTGGTGCTGCAGCAGCTCTGGATGCAGAATACACGCTGCCGGGCATTACGCAAAGCGTCATCATTACGCGGATGGCGGGGCGGACACCGGTGCCGGAAGCAGAGTCGATTGCCTCCTTTGCGGCGCACGGCTGCGCGATGGTCATTTTCCTGAGCGCCGGGATGTTAGAGGGACTACAGCGCGAGCTGTTAAAGGGTGCTTACACGGAGCAGACACCGGCAGCGATTGTATACAAGGCAAGCTGGCCGGAAGAGCGCACGCTGCGCTGTCCGCTCGGAAATCTTGCCCGGTGCGGGAAAGAAGCCGGCATTTCCCAAACGGCGCTTGTAATGGTCGGAAATTTCCTCGGGGATGTTTATGACAGATCGTGTCTGTATGACCCGGCGTTTACGACAAAGTACCGGCAGGGAACAGATGCCGGCGGAGCAGACGTTTGCTGCGGTGGGGCGGTCTGATGAGTAATTATATGATCTGTTTCAGCAAGAATGGCGCGGCACTCGGACGGAAGATTCTGACAGCAGCGCCGCAGGAAAATTCCGGCAGCGCAGCGCCTGCTGAAGCTTGCGCAAGTGTTTCGTCTGCGTCCAGCGCAGGCTGGGAGCTGACGGAATGCTTCGGTACTGTCCACGAAAGCCTTGCGGATTGGACCAGACGAACCTTTCAGCCGGGCAACAATCTGCTTTTTATCGGTGCGGCAGGAATCGCCGTACGTGCGATCGCACCTTATGTCCGGGAAAAACAAAGCGATCCGGCTGTGGTCGTGATGGATGAAAAGGCAAACTGGTGCATCCCGATTTTGTCCGGGCATCTCGGCGGAGCAAATCTTCTTGCCAATAAGCTTGCGAAAATGACAGGCGCGCAGGCGGCGATTACGACGGCAACAGATGTGCGTGGCGTCTGGGCGGTGGACAGCTGGGCGAAACAGGAAGGGCTGACGGTTGTAAATCCTTCCGGAATTAAAGAAATTTCTGCAGGGCTTTTGCAGGGACAGACCAAAAAGCTGTTCAGCGAATTTCCCATTTCCGGGAAGCTGCCGGAGGGGCTTGTTTTTTCCGATGCAGCGTCCTGCGATATTTATATCGGAATCCACAGGCTGACAGACCGAAAGCAGGAGCCTCTTTATCTGATTCCTGCAGCGCTGATCGCAGGAATCGGATGCCGGAAAGGTGCACAGCGGGAACAGCTGGATGCGCTGTTTGAGGAAGTGCTGGAGCAGAACAATGTCTGGCAGCAGGCGGTTCAGAAAATATGCAGCATCGATTTAAAAAAAGAGGAACCGGGGCTGCTTTTATTTTGTGCAGAACATGGTATTTTGCTGGAAACCTATGATGCGGAAACGCTCCGTAACCTGGACGGGGAGTTTACCGCATCGGCATTTGTCAGTCAGGTGACGGGCGTGGACAATGTCTGCGAACGGAGTGCCATGGCGGGCAGCCAAAATGGGAAAATTCTGATTTCCAAAATGGCGAAAAACGGCGTGACGGCAGCCTTTGTACTGGATGAGGTCAAAATTTCCTTCTAAAGCGAATGGTATCCTGAAAATTCTATTTTGTGGGAAGAAATTTCAGGATAGTTGTATGCAGTGAAATATCGATTGACGGAGAGAAAAACGATGAAACGTCTTTTTGTAGTAGGGCTTGGGCCTGGCGGCAGGGATGGTATGACGCTGGAGGCAAAAAAAGCGCTGGAACAGTCAGAAGTAATCTGTGGCTATACCGCCTATGCGGATTTAATCCGGGAAGATTATCCGGAGAAGGAATATCTGGTCAGCGGTATGACAAAAGAAGTCGAACGCTGTCATATGGCGCTTTTGGCGGCGCAGGACGGAAAAACGACGGCGATGATTTGCAGCGGGGATGCAGGCGTGTACGGAATGGCAGGGCTTGTACTGTCGTTGGCAGAAAAGTATCCGGAGACGGAGGTTGTGATCGTTGCGGGCGTGACAGCGGCGCTTTCCGGGGCAGCTCGGCTGGGCGCACCGCTGATGAACGATTTTGCCGTGATTTCCCTGTCCGACCTTCTGACGCCAAAGGACGTGATCGAGAAGCGGCTCCGTGCGGCGGCAGCGGGAGATTTTTCCATTTGTCTGTACAATCCGTCGAGCAAAAAGCGGGCGGACTATTTAAGCTGGGCGTGCCGGATTGTATCCGAGTATTATGCACCGGATACGCCCTGTGGCTGGGTGCGGATGATCGGAAGACAGGATGAAGAGAAGAAAACCTGCACGCTGCAGGAGCTTACCAAAGAGCAGGTGGATATGTTTACGACGGTCTTTATCGGCAGCAGCAGGACAAACTTCCAAAACGGTCTGTTGGTAACAAAGCGCGGCTATGAAAAGCGGGTGGCGGTCAATCGGGCAGGCGGAAAGGAAAAGCTCAGAATCCTGCTGTTTGGCGGAACAACGGAGGGCAGAGAGCTGGCACAACGCCTGTTGACTCTTCCAGTCATTTTTAAAGTCAGTGTAGCAACTCCATATGGAGAGGAACTGCTGCAGGATCTGCCGCAGGCAACGATTCTGGCAGGGCGGATGGATCGGACACAGATGGAGCAGGAGATGGAAAAAGGCTATGATCTTGTGATTGATGCGACCCATCCCTATGCGGCAGAGGTGAGCGAAAATATCCGTCAGGCGGCGCAGCAGGAGCAAATCCGCCTGCTTCGGGTTTGCCGCAGAGCTTCAAAGGTCGGCAGTGACTGTTACTGGGTGCAGGATGCAAAGGAGGCGGCAGGACTGTTGCAGACGCTTTCTGGAAATGTCCTGCTGACGACGGGCAGCAAGGAGCTTGCGGCGTTTGAAGGCGTGGAAAAAGAGCGGCTCTATGTGCGGGTGCTTCCCTCCAAAGAAGCGCTTGATCTGTGCGAAAAGGCTCAGATTCCGCACAGCCACATTCTTGCGCTGCAGGGACCCTTCACAACTGCGATAAATATTGCGCTGATGGAGCAGTACCATATCGGCATCCTCGTGACGAAGGATGGAGGCAAAAAGGGCGGCTTTCTGGAAAAACAGGAGGCTGCGCGCCTGCAGAAGGCTGCGCTTGTCGTGATTGGCAGACCGACGCAGGAAGAAGGGTATTCTGTAGAAGAAGCCTGGAACCTTGTACTGGAGAGCCTGTATGCAAAAGGAGGTGCTGTGGAATGAGAAAACTGACAGTCGTTGGAATGGGACCCGGCAGCCAGTCCTGCCTGACACTGGAAGCGTTGGAAGCGTTACGCAAAGCAGACCTGATTGTCGGGGCAGGGCGCCTGCTTGAAACACTTCCGGAGGGATGCTCGAAGAATCGGAAAATAGCGGTTTCCGCCCAGGCGGTCTGTGATGCAGTGTATGGTTCTGACAGCAGCTTTCCCTGCGTGGTCTGTACCGGGGACACCGGCTGTTACAGCCTTTGTACCGGGCTTGGAAAATACTGGGACGGAGAGCTCTCCATTCTGCCCGGGATCGGAAGCATGTCCTATTTGGCTGCGAAACTGCAGCTGCCGTGGCAGGACTGGAAAGTGGTGAGTGCTCACGGAAGAGCCTGTGATCCTGTTGCGGCAGTTACAGAAAATCCGGAAGTATTTTTTTTGACCGGACCGGACAATACGGCGCAGGAACTTTGCAGACAGCTGATGCAGGCGGGATTTGGCGGATGCCGGGCGTATGTCGGAGAAAAGCTTTCCTATCCGGAAGAACGGATTGTATCCGGAACAGTTCGGGAAATAGCAGAAAAGATATTTGAGCCACTGGCGGTGCTGGTGGTGAAGCGGGAGAAAACGGCAGACGATATCGGAAACGATACGGTATCTGTGAAAAAGGATTCTGAGAATTCTGTTACGGGATCTTGCTGGCGGGAGCGTGCAAAAACACATGGTCCCGGACTTTTGGATGACTGGTTTGTCCGGGGAGAGGTTCCAATGACAAAACAGGAGGTGCGTGCAGCTGCGCTTGCAAAGCTCGGGGCGGCAGGCGCGAAAGTCCTTTATGATGTCGGTGCAGGAACCGGTTCTGTTTCTGTCGAACTTTCGCTGATGGCAGGACAGGCAGACGTGTATGCGATTGAGTGTGAGGAAAAAGCAGTAGAATTGATTGGGAAAAATCGGGAGCGGTTTGGCTGCGGGAATTTGCATGTGGTTTTTGGAAAAGCGCCGCAGGCATTAGACTCCCTTCCAGCGCCGGACGCTGTGTTTATTGGCGGGACGAAGGGGAATCTGCCGGAAATTTTATCCATCCTTTTTGAAAAAAATCCGTCCGTCCGGATCGTTGTGACCGCGATTTTGCTGGAAACAGCACTGCAGGCATGTGAAAGTCTGGAAGCGTTTACCTCGAAGCCGGCAGAAATCATGCAGCTTCAGGTTTCGCGGTCGAAAAAGGCAGGAAAAGGTCATATGCTTTGCGCCAATAATCCGATCTTTTTAATCAGTGCCGGAGGATGTGCAGATGAATAGGATTTTATTTGCAGGTCTGTCCAGCGGAAGCGGGAAGACGGCTGTTACCTGTGCGTGCCTGCGGGCGCTGCAGAAAAAAGGAATCTCTGCGGCCTCGTTTAAGTGCGGACCGGACTATATCGATCCGATGTTCCATCAGCGTGTGCTCGGCATTCCGGGAGAAAATCTGGATCTGTTTTTTGCAGATGCAAAAACACTGCAGCGCCAGATTGCCTGCTATGAACAGCGGTGTAAAATTGCAGTGCTGGAGGGCGTGATGGGATATTATGACGGTCTGGGCGGCGTGTCGGACCGGGACTCTACATGGGATGTTGCGTGCGCAACAAATACTCTGGTAATTCTTGTTGTGCGTCCGAAAGGTGCGAGCCTGACGATTGCCGCACAAGTTCAGGGAATGCTTTCTTTCCGGAAAAGAAACCAGCTTGCAGGCATTTTGCTCAATGGCTGTTCGGAAGGGATGGCGCGGCTGCTTGCACCGATGCTGGAGGAACAGACCGGACTGCCGGTTGTTGGTTTTTTGCCCTATGTGGAAGATGCTTCTTTTGAAAGCAGACATCTAGGGCTTGTGACAGCGCAGGAGGTCGGAGCGCTGTCGGAAAAGGTGGACAGGCTGGCTGATGCTTTTTTACAACATGTTGATCTGGAGCAAGTGCTGCGGATCGCGGCGACAGCGGACAGCGTGGCAGAGACAATAAAAAGCGAAGCAGCGTTAAAAAACCCGGATTGTCCGGATTCTCCACAGTTTCCTGCCCTGGATAAAGAGTGCCTTCGAATCGGCATTGCACAGGACACCGCGTTTTGTTTTTATTATGAAGAAAACAAAAGAGCGCTGCGGCAACAGGGATTGGAGCTTGTGGAATTTTCGCCGATGGAAGATAAAAAGCTGCCGGAAGGCATCTGCGGACTGTATCTGGGCGGCGGATACCCGGAGCTGCACGCCGGGAAGCTTTCTGAAAACAGTAGGATGCGTCATGCAATTTTTGAGGCGGTCCGTCATGGAATGCCGACGATTGCGGAATGCGGCGGCTTCCTGTATCTGCAAAAGGAACTGGAAGACGCTGACGGACAGGTCTGGGAGATGACAGGCGTTTTGGATGGAAGCGGATTTCGGACGAACCGTCTGCAGCGCTTTGGATACGCGGTCATGACAGCAAAAGAAAATTCCATGCTGTTTGAAAAAGGGGAAAGCATTCCGGTGCATGAATTTCATTACTGGGACTGTACGCAGAACGGGACAGCGTTTGAAATGAAAAAGCCGGTCGGAAACAAAACCTGGGAGGGAAGCGTAGCAGGAAGCAGTCTGTATGCAGGCTTTCCGCATTTATATTTTCTGGCAGAGCCAAGGCTGGCAGAACGGTTTGCCAGGGCAGCGGCAAAATGGCAGGAAAAGCAAAGGGAGAAGGCATTGTGAATTTGGAAAGGTTATCAAATCAGCTGAATCAGATATCGGAGCCGGACAAAAAGGCAGCGTCGGAAGCGAAGCAACGATGGGACAGTGTGGCGAAGCCCCTGGGAAGCCTTGGGCTTTTGGAGGATGCGCTGATTAGGATTGCAGCGCTGACTGGGAGTGCGGACATTGATCTGTCGGTGCGCAGATTGTATCTGATGTGTGCGGATAACGGCGTAGTGGCACAGAACGTCACACAGACCGGAAGCGAAGTGACCGCGCGGATGGCAGACAGCTTTGCCGCCGGAAAAAGCAGCGCCTGCAGGATGGCAAAGGTGGCGAACTGTCAGGTAGAGGCGGTCGATCTCGGAATTTTAAATTATCCGGGAAATCCTGGAGTCCGAAACTGTCGGATCGCCAATGGGACGGCGGATATTACGCAAAAGCCGGCGATGACAAAGGCAGAGCTGTACCGCTGTATCGAAACGGGAATCGGGCTTGCAAAGTGCGCAAAAGAGGACGGGGTAAAGCTTTTGGTGACCGGAGAAATGGGAATTGGCAATACGACGACGTCCAGCGCGGTTGCTTCGGTTCTGCTTGGCTGTGATCCGCTGCTTGTGACGGGACGCGGTGCAGGCTTGTCTGACAGCGGGCTTTCCCGTAAACTGGAGGCAATAAAAAAAGCGATAAAGCTTCACCACCCGGATCCGGAAGATCCGCTCAGTGTGCTCTCTATGCTTGGCGGGTTCGATATTGCAGGAATGGTTGGCCTCTACCTTGGCGGCGCGCTGTATCAGGTTCCGGTGCTGATTGATGGTGTGATCTCTGCAGTGGCGGCACTTTTGGCGGTAAAAATCTGCCCGGCTTCCAAAAAGGCAATGCTGGCAACTCATGTATCTGCGGAACCGGCCGGATGCATGATTCTGGATGCAATCGGTCTGGAACCGATGATCACGGCGGGCATGCGTCTCGGAGAAGGAACCGGTGCGCTGTGCGCGATTCCGATGCTGGATATGGCGTGCAGCGTCTATCAGGGTTCTACATTCGGAGAGCTTTCGATCGAGGCGTATGAAGAGCAGGGCAGCCAGCTGTAAGGAAGCAGAAAACGGAAAAGAGGAAGGATATGCTGACATTGATTGTGGGCGGAAGCGCGAGTGGAAAGAGCGCTTTTGCGGAAAATTACGCGATGGAAGCCGGAGAAAACCGTATTTACATCGCAACGATGCAGCCGATGGACAACGAATGTCTGGCACGGATTGAAAAACATCGTGGGATGCGCGCACAGAAAAATTTTCAGACTGTGGAATGTTATACCGGTTTAAAACAGGTGCGCGTTCCGAAAGACAGCGTCGTTTTGCTGGAATGTATGAGCAACCTGACTGCGAATGAAATCTACGCGCCGGAGGGCGTCGGAGAGGATCGGTGCAGCGAAGAAATTCTGGCAGGCGTAAAATCTCTGGAAAACCAGTGCAGGCATCTGATCATTGTCAGCAACGAAGTGTTCGAGGGCGGGACAAATTATGATCCGTCTACGGTTCGGTATCTGGATATCCTCGGAAAAATCAACCGGGAAATTGCAAAAATGGCGGATGCGGCAGCGGAAATTACAGCAGGGTGTTGGATCTGGCATAAGCAGGGAGGAAAAATCCAATGATTTCGACAGTGATCGTGGCATTTTCGATGTTTTCGGCAATTCCGATGCCGCAGACAGAATGGACAAATAAAAGTATGCGCTATGCGTTGTGCGCGTTCCCGCTGATCGGCGCAGTGATCGGCGCGCTGGTGTGCCTGTGGCGTTTTGTGTGCCTGCGGATGGAGTTTTCGGAATGGATACTGGCGGCGGGAATTTGTGTACTTCCGGTGCTTGTGTCCGGAGGCATTCATCTGGACGGCTTCTGCGATACGGCAGATGCGCTGGCAAGTCATCAGGATACAGAAAAAAAACTACAGATTTTAAAGGACCCGCATATGGGCGCGTTTGCGGCGATCTGGCTGGGATGTTATTTTATCGCCCAGCTTGCTCTTGCAGTGACGGCAGCACAAATGCAGGCAGATCTGACGGCGCTGGCGTTTGGATATTGTATCAGCAGAAGCCTTTCCGGGCTTGCAGTTGCGAGCTTTCCTCTTGCGAAAAACAGTGGTCTGGCATATACTTTTGCAGAGTACGCGGATAAAAAGAAGGTGCGAATGTTTCTTGCTGTCCTGGCAGCAGTCCTTTGTGTCCTTTGCTGTATTTGCTGTAGGAAAAAAGGCATTGGCGTAAGCATTGCCGCAATCGGGACTTTTTTGTATTATCGGTTCCGGCTGATTGGAAAATTCGGCGGCCTGTCGGGGGACCTGGCAGGATGGTTTGTCCAGATGTGCGAACTTTTCATGCTGGCAGCAGTGGTACTGACAGAGTATCTGTAGTGCGGCAGAAAACATCGCAGATGCGATCTTGTAAATGGCGCTGGCGAAGGGTAGTTTTTGCAGGAGAAGGGAAAAAAACAGGCATGATTTATATTTTTGGACCATATGCGGCCGGAAAACGGGAGTATGTCCGGGAAACTTTCGGCTATACGGAAGCAGATTTTTCGACAAAAGCAGAGGATAACTGCAGGGTGCTTTACGATGCACAGCAGCTGGCTTCCAAAGTCGGAAATCGGCCGGAAGAGCTGGAAAAGCTGGCGGAGCAGCTTTGCAGAAAAGAAGTCGTCATCGCAACGGAAACCGGGTGCGGTGTCGTGCCGATAGATGCTGCAGAACGGGAGGCAAGAGAAGCAGCCGGACGGCTGTCGATTCTGCTTGCAAAACGGGCGCAGAAAGTCATTCGTGTCTGGTGCGGCCTGCCGGAAAGCCTTCGATAACAGATGTCTGGACCGGACGTCAACAGGGGAGGTGTGGCAGAAATGAGAGGAAAATATGGAGCAGAAGATAGAAATCTGGCTGATCCGTCATGGAAAAACGCCAGAAAATGAGCAGCACCGTTATATCGGGTGGCTGGATTCCTCCCTCGGAAGTGCTGGAAAAGCGGAGCTTATCCGCGCTTCGGAAACCGTTTCCAAAGTATGGGTGACGAACAGACGCAGAACACAGGAAACGGCGCAGATTCTGTTTCCAGGAGCAAAGCAGATCCTTGTACCGGGGCTGGAAGAAATGAATTTCGGCAGTTTTGAAGGGAAAAATTTTGAAGAGATGCAAAATGACAGCGCCTATCGGAGCTGGGTGGAGAGCGGCTGCCTGGATGTCTGTCCGGGCGGGGAGAGCAAAGCAGTTTTTTGCAGCCGCGTCTGCAGCGCTTTTTTGGAGCTGACCCAGGGATGGCAGCAGAAAGAACCGCAGGCAGTTTATCCGGTTGTGGCCCACGGCGGCACGCAGATGGCTCTGTTAGAACAATTCGGAGAACCGAAAAGAAGTTATTATGAAGGACAGACGCAGGCCGGGGACGGCTGGAAGCTTGTCTGGGAAAACGAAAGGCTCTGGATAAAGGGGCAGCTTTCGTTTCGCAGGCAGCAGGAAAAGAGAGGAAAAAGATGAGAATAGCAGCAGCCGTTTTATGCGGCTTTTTCATGGATTTGTGCCTGGGGGATCCGGACTGGATGCCGCACCCGGTTATTTATATGGGAAAAGCAATCAGCGCGCTGGAAAAATTTCTGCGCAGGAAGTTTCCGGATACCCAAAAGGGACTTCTGATGGCGGGAGCAGCCCTGGCAGCGATTCTGCCGCTTGGAAGCTTTCTGATGGCGGCAGCCGTAATTTATCTGGCAGGTCTGGTGCATCCCGTGCTGGCATTTTTGCTGGAAACGCTGTGGTGTTGGCAGGCGCTTGCGGTGAAGGGACTGTATACAGAGAGCATGCGGGTGAAAAAAAAGCTGGAAGAACAGGATCTGCCCGGCGCCAGGAGCGCGGTGGCAAGAATTGTCGGAAGGGATACGCAGAATCTGGACGCAGCGGGAGTTGCAAAGGCTGCGATTGAGACGGTGGCGGAAAATTTTTCGGACGGTGTGGCAGCACCGCTTTTTTATCTGGTGATCGGAGGTGCGCCGTTGGGACTTTGCTATAAAGCGATCAATACGATGGACAGCATGGTCGGCTATAAAAATGACCGGTATCTGTACTTTGGACGCGCGGCAGCAAAGCTGGACGACGTTGCAAACTATATTCCGGCGCGGATTTCTGCTTTTTTGATGATGTTTGCAGCGCTTCTGACCGGGCAGAACGCAAAGCATGCGTTTCAAATCTGGAAGCGCGACCGTTACAATCACGCAAGCCCGAATTCCGCCCAGACAGAAAGTGTGGCGGCAGGAGCACTGGACATCCTGCTTGCAGGGGATGCATGGTATTTTGGAAAGCTGGTAAAAAAGCCGACGATTGGAGAAAATCTGCGGACGGTGGAAGCAGCAGATATTATGCGGATTAACCGGATGATGATCACAGCGAGCCTGATCGCGCTCGTGTTGTTTCTTGCGGTCAGATGTGTACTGTGTATATTGTTATAGAATATATAGATGGCTTGCGGAGAATGTGCAGAAGAATGCACAAAAGAAAGCTGTGTAATCTGTGCGCAGGCAGAGGGAGAAAAGAATGGAACTGATTCATGGCGGAGACTGGGCAGGACAAGAGGAGCGTCTGGGAAACCGCAGCATCCGGGATTTTTCTGCAAATGTCAGTCCGCTGGGCGTGCCGGATGGCGTCCGGGAGGCGATCTGCCGGGCGGCAGGGAAAATAGACCGTTATCCGGATCCGTTATGCAGAAAACTGATTCAAAAACTCTCGGAGGAGCTTTCCTGTCCGGAAGAATGGATTGTCTGTGGCAACGGGGCAGCGGATCTGATTTATCGGCTGTTTCAGGCGGAAAAACCGAAAAAAGTGCTGCTGACAGCTCCGGCATTTGCGGAGTATGAGCAGGCGGCAGGACTTGTCGGGAGCAGGATTTATTTTTATGAACTAAAAGAAGAAGATCAGTTTCAGATTCAGGAGGATATTCTGGGACAGATTACGCCGGATACAGATCTTGTTTTTCTGTGTGAACCGAATAATCCGACCGGGCAGTGCACAAAACACAGCCTGCTGACAGCAATTCTGGAGCGCTGTCGGGAATGCAGTGCACTTCTTGTGCTGGATGAGTGTTTTCTGGAATTTTTACCGGATCGGAAGGAGCGGACGCTTTTGCCGTATCTTGGACAGTATCCGAACCTGGTGATTCTGAGGGCGTTTACGAAGCTCTATGCGATGGCGGGGGTCCGGCTTGGATATTGCGTGTGCAGTGATGCGAAGCGAAAAGAACAGCTGATGGAAAGCGGACAGCCGTGGGGAGTGTCGCTTCTGGCACAGGAAGCCGGAGTCGCCGCACTTTCGGAGCAGGCATATGCAGACCGGGTGAGGAAACTGGTGGAACAACAGCGACCGATCCTGGTAAAGGGTTTGCGGCAGGCAGGATTTACAGTCTGGGAGGGAAAAGCCAATTATCTGTTGTTTCGCAGTCACGATGCGACGCTTGGAAAAAGAATGGAAGAAGCAGGATTCCCGATGCGGGACTGCTCCAATTATCATAACCTGCAGCCCGGGGACTACCGGATTGCAGTGCGCACAGAGGAAGAAAACCGTGGGTTTCTGGAGGCACTTTTTTTGTGTCAGGGAAAAAAGCAGCTTTGAACCCGATTGCGTCGGGACTGTCGGAAGGCGTTTGCGGAAATGGAATGAGGAAAAACAATGAAGCAAAATATTATGATTCAGGGCACGATGTCGAGTGCCGGAAAGAGCCTGATCTGCGCGGCACTGTGCCGTATTTTTACGCAGGATGGTTTTAAGACTGCACCGTTTAAAAGCCAGAATATGGCGCTCAACAGTTTTATCACGGAAGACGGGGCAGAGATGGGGCGCGCGCAGGTCATGCAGGCGGAAGCTGCGAAAATCAGACCGGATGCGAGGATGAACCCGATTCTGTTAAAACCTACCAGTGATGTGGGAAGTCAGGTTATTGTCAACGGGCATGTGCTCGGAAACATGCCTGCAGCGTCTTATTTTAAATATAAAAAGCAGCTTGTCCCGGAAATCATGAAAGCTTACCGATCCCTGGAAGAGGAATATGACATCATTGTGATTGAGGGCGCGGGCAGCCCGGCAGAGATCAATTTAAAGAAAAACGATATCGTCAACATGGGCATGGCGAAGATGGTGGACGCGCCGGTGCTGCTTGCCGGAGATATTGACCGGGGCGGCGTTTTTGCGCAGCTTTACGGGACAGTTGCCCTGCTGGAAGAGGAAGAAAGAAGCCGGGTGAAAGGACTGATTATCAACAAGTTCCGGGGAGACGTTGAGATTTTAAAACCCGGACTTGCAACGCTGGAGGAGCTGACGAAAATTCCGGTAGCAGGTGTCATTCCGTGGATTTATGCAAAGCTGGATGATGAGGACAGTCTCGCGCCTCGTCTGTCCCGGGTACAGGCGGGGGCAGGCGTGGATATCGCAGTGGTTCGCCTGCCGCATATTTCGAATTTTACCGATTTTAACCCGTTGGAGCAGCAGCCCGGAATCAGTCTGCGTTATGCAGGGGATGTAAAAACCCTCGGGCAGCCGGATATGGTGATTGTACCCGGAAGCAAAAATACGATGAGCGACTTGAAATGGATGCGCCAGAATGGTATGGAAGCCGCCATTTTGAAGCTTGCGGCAGCAAACGTGCCGGTGCTGGGAATCTGCGGGGGCTATCAGATGCTGGGCGAAAGCATCGAAGACCCGGGCGGGGAAGAAGAGGGCGGAAGCCTGCATGGAATGGGGCTTTTGCCGGTTCGAACCGTTTTTGAAAAAGAAAAGGTACAGACGCGGGTGACAGGAGAAATTCTTCAAAACCCGGGCGCAGGAGACGGACTGTTCGCTGCGCTTTGCGGCAGTGTATTTTCCGGTTATGAAATTCATATGGGACATACAACAGGAAACGGAAAAAACTCGTTCTCCAGAATCCGGACGCTGACAAACGGAAGCACAGAAGCAGAGGAGGACTGGCAGGCAGACGGCGCAGTCTGCGGCAATGTTGCCGGTACTTATGTGCACGGACTTTTTGAAGACGGGTCGCTGACAAAAAATCTGTGCGGCGCGCTGCTTTCCAAAAAGGGAATCTGTGCAGAGGCGCTGACACAGGATTATGCGGCATTTAAGGAAAGCCAGTATGATCTTCTGGCAGCTGAAGTCAGAAAAGCACTGGATATGGAACAGATTTACCGGATGATGGAGAAGCAGGAGGGCGACAGATGAGCTATCAATACGTACTGCCGGGTGAGATTGAAAAACGTAGTTTTGAGATCCTTACGAAGGAGCTGGGTGACCGGAAGCTTTTACCGGAAAACGAGCCGGTTATCAAACGGGTGATTCATACGACGGCGGATTTTGACTATGTAGACAACCTTGTTTTTTCGGACGGCGCGGTAACAAAAGCTGTGGAAGCATTCAAAGCCGGGGCTGGAATTGTGACAGATACGCAGATGGCCCTTTCCGGCATCCATAAAAGCACCCTGGAGAGCTTTGGCGGGACCGCACGTTGTTTTATGAGCGATCCGGAAGTGGCAAGGCTTGCGAAAGAAAGACAGACGACCCGCGCGTGGGTGAGTATGGAGGAAGCGGCCAGGCTTCCGGGCAGATGGGTTTTTGCGATCGGGAATGCGCCGACCGCGCTGATTCGCCTGCATGAGCTGATCCTGGAGAAAAAAGTGGATCCTGTGCTGGTCATCGGGGTTCCGGTGGGCTTTGTCAATGTAGTGGAAAGCAAGGAAGAAATTCTGAAGGATCCGGTGCCGTATATTGTGGCGCGTGGACGAAAGGGTGGTTCGAACGTAGCGGCGGCAATCTGTAATGCCCTGTTATATACCGCCGCCGGAAGGACGCTATAGGCAGATACGGACTGTATTTGGCAGCTGTAGGCATCCCGGCAGCCAAAGCTGCGTCAGTGAAAAAAGGAATCGGAACGGCACACGCCTGGGCGCTTTTGCCAACCGGAGCAAAACCGGTTGCTTTGGCATTTCATAAGCCCGAGCTTCCATAGAAGCAGGCGTTCGATGTCCTGTCTGGATATGCAGGAAGCGCCGGGACGGCAGGCGGTTGGCAGCGTGCAGGCCGGACGGCCGGAAGCAGGGCAGGCGGTTTGCGTACAACAGCCCGGAGAATCACCGCTGCAGCGGCTGGAAACGTTGTCTGCAGGGCAGCAGGAAGAACAGAAAGCCATCATGGAAGTCTCCTTACAAAAGACGGGGAAGACACTGCCTTTTTTCTTATTTTATGAAGAGGAAAAACAGGGGGTGACGAAGCGGGAAGCAGTTTCACCTGCCGTTTACATGAGAGCTGTTTTTGTGTTATACTAAAAAAAACGGATGGTATAGTCCGTCTGTAAAATACGAGTGATGAGGGGAGAAAATTGCCATGAAAGACAGGCAATATACAACAAAAGAGCTATTCCGGCGCTTTCAGCCATATTTTAAACCATACTGGAAAACACTGGTGCTGGATTTATTCTGCGCCGGGCTGACGACACTGTGCGAGCTGGTGTTGCCGATGATTATGCGTTACATTACCAATCAGGGATTATATCATCTGGCAGAGCTTTCGGTTCAGACAATTTTGGGCGTGGTTGCGATTTATCTGGCGCTGCGCATAGTGGACTGCGTTGCCACTTATTATATGGCGGGCGTCGGACATATCATGGGCGCGAAAATCGAAACAGACATGCGCCGGGACGCGTATCAGCATCTGCATCAGCTGTCGAATACCTATTATAATAATACCAAGGTCGGACAGATCATGGGACGGATTACGAACGATCTGTTTGATGTGACCGAATTTGCGCATCACTGCCCGGAAGAATTTTTTATTGCCGGGGTTAAGCTCGTGATCGCATTTATCATCCTGATGCGGATCAATGTGCTTCTGACGCTGATTATTTTCCTGATTGTTCCGATCATGGTTGCAGTGTGCATGCATCTGAATTTTAAAATGCGCGATGTATTCCGCAGACAGAGAAACCAGATTGGTGAATTAAACGCCCGCATTGAGGACAGCCTGCTGGGGCAGAAGGTTGTAAAGGCATTTACAAATGAACAGATGGAGACGAACAAGTTTGAGACAGACAACAGACAGTTCTTTGACATCAAACGAGATTCCTATCACCTGATGGCGGTCTTTAATGCGACAACCCACGCTTTTGATGGCGCAATGTATGTGTCTGTTTTGCTTTTCGGCAGCATATTTATGATAAAGGGATGGGTCGCGGCAGGCGACCTGGTGGCGTTTCTTTTGTATGTGACGACGCTGATTGCGACGATCCGCAGGATTATCGAGTTTGCGGAACAGTTCCAGCGCGGCATGACAGGAATTGAACGGTTTTTGCAGATCATGGATGCGGACATCGAAATTTTCGATGAGGCAGACGCTGTGGAAATGGGAGAGCCGAAGGGCGAAATCGCATTCCACAATGTGAGCTTTGAATATCCGGATGATCACAATCAGGTGTTCAAAAACTTAAACCTGACAATTCATCCGGGAGAAAAGGTAGCATTGGTAGGACCTTCCGGCGGCGGAAAAACAACGCTGTGCAACCTGATCCCGCGTTTTTATGATGTGACGGGTGGCGAGATCACAATTGACGGAAAATCGATCAAACATTTCACGTTAAAGAGCCTGCGCCATAATATCGGCATCGTGCAGCAGGATGTTTATCTGTTCTCGGGCACGATCTATGACAATATCGTTTACGGAAGACCGGATGCGACACGTGAAGAAGTGATGGAAGCTGCAAAACGTGCGGGCGCGCATGAGTTTATCACAGAGCTGAAGGATGGCTACGACACCTACGTGGGCGAGCGGGGCGTAAAGCTTTCCGGCGGACAGAAGCAGAGAATCAGCATCGCCCGTGTCTTTTTAAAGAACCCGCCGATTATTATTTTGGATGAGGCGACCAGTGCGCTGGATAACGAGAGCGAATACGAGGTAGCAAAATCCCTTGGCAGGCTGTCTGAAGGGCGCACGACGCTGACCATCGCACACAGGCTTTCTTCTATCCGAAATTCCGATCGTATTTTGGTGTTGACCCATGACGGCATCGTGGAAGAAGGCAATCACGAAGAGCTTCTGGAAAAGCATGGCATATATGACCAATTCTACCGGATGGCGAACGAATTGAAATAAAAAAAGGGGGCAATGGTGTATGAAGCTGCAGTTTATCGGTGCGAATCATGAAGTGACAGGAAGCTGTCATTACCTGCAGGCAGGAGACAGTTATATGCTGGTCGATTACGGAATGGAACAGGGCGTCAACCGGTTTGAAAACTGTCCGTTGCCGGTTCCGGAATCCCAGATCAATTTTGTGTTTTTAACGCATGCCCATATCGATCATTCCGGCATGCTGCCGCTTTTGTACGCACACGGCTTCCGCGGCAAGATTTATACAACGGAAGCGACCGCGGACTTATGCAGCATTATGCTCCGGGACTGCGCCCACATTCAGCAGCAGGAGGCGGAGTGGAAAAGCAGGAAGGCAAAACGCCATGCCGGAATCGAAGTGGAGGAGCCGTTGTATACGATGGAGGATGCGATCGGCACCATCAACTGTATCGTACCATGCCCGTATGGGAAAGAATTGGAAATAAACGATAACGTGACGATCCGGTTTACAGACGTCGGGCATCTGCTTGGATCCGCCAGCATCGAGGTATGGCTCAAAGAAGAGGTCTGCAGCAGAAAACTTGTTTTTTCAGGGGATATCGGCAACAAAAACCAGCCGCTGATAAAAGATCCGGAATATACAAAAACGGCAGATTATGTCGTGATGGAGTCGACCTATGGCGACCGCTTGCACGGCAGTACGCGCCCGGATTATGTCAGAGAGCTGACTCAGATCATCCAGGAGACGCTGGATAAGGGTGGAAATGTGGTCATTCCGTCGTTTGCGGTTGGGCGCACACAGGAAATGCTGTATTTTATCCGCAAAATCAAGGCGGATGGACTGGTTTCCAATCATGCGGATTTTCCGGTCTATGTGGACAGTCCGCTTGCGGTGGAGGCAACCGGTATTTTCAAACAAAACGAGCGGACCTGCTTTGACGAAGAGGCGATGGAGCTTGTCAGACAGGGCATCAATCCCATCACGTTTCCGGGGCTGCGCCTTGCGATCACGAGCGACGAATCCAAGGCGATCAATTTCGATGAAACGCCGAAGGTCATCATTTCCGCTTCCGGCATGTGCGATGCCGGGCGCGTGCGCCATCATTTAAAGCACAACCTCTGGAGACCGGAATGTACGATTCTGTTTGTTGGCTATCAGTCGATTGGCACGCCGGGACGGGCACTGGTAGACGGAGTGAACGAAATGAGGCTGTTCGGAGAGACGGTGGATGTAAACGCACAGATCAGGGTGTTAACCGGAATATCCGGACATGCGGACAAAAACGGTTTAATCGACTGGATCGAGGGCTTTGAAACAAAGCCGAAAAAAGTGTTTATTGTGCACGGTGAGGATCTCGTTACGATGTCGTTTGCGGACTGCTTAAAGGATGAACACGGGCTCGATGCGTTTGCACCCTACAGCGGAACGGTCTTTAATCTGACGACGGAGACGTTTGAAAAGATTACAGAGCCTGTCGCTGTGAAAAAGAAGACCGCTGCAGCATCCGGCGGGCAGAGCAGCGCATACAACCGTCTTGTGGCTGCAGGACAGCGCCTGATGGCGTTGATTGGGCACTGCAAAGGAATGGCAAATAAGGATCTGGCGAAATTTGCAGACCAGATCAATTCGCTTTGCGATAAATGGAATTAAAATCAGGAGGAATCAAGGATAAGCATATGAGCATGGCAGATGAAATCTTTATCAATATGTGCCGGGATATTCTGGAAAATGGAACGAGCACGGAGGGTGAAAAGGTACGCCCGCACTGGCCGGACGGAACCAGCGCCTATACGATCAAAAAGTTCGGCGTAGTCAACCGCTACGACTTATCGAAGGAATTTCCGCTCCTGACGCTTCGCCGCACCGCTTTAAAGAGCGCGACGGACGAGATTTTGTGGATCTGGCAGCAGAAATCCAATAATATCCATGACTTACACAGCCATATCTGGGATGAATGGGCGGATGAAGACGGCAGTATCGGCAAGGCTTACGGCTATCAGCTTGGTGTAAAGCATCTGTATAAAGAGGGTTTGTTTGATCAGGTGGACCGCGTGATTTACGATCTGAAAAACAATCCGTTTTCGAGAAGAATCCTGACGAATATTTATGTGCATCAGGATTTGCATGAAATGAACCTGTATCCCTGTGCCTACAGCATGACCTTTAATGTGACGCAGAAGATAGGACACGATAAACTGACTTTAAATGCAGTTTTAAACCAGCGTTCCCAGGACGTTTTGGCGGCGAATAACTGGAATGTGGTGCAGTATTCTGTGCTTTTGCATATGCTGGCACAGGTGTGCGATATGGAGGTCGGCGAGCTGGTGCATGTCATTGCGGATGCGCATATCTATGACCGCCATGTGCCGATTATCAAAGAACTGATTTCGCGGACGCCCTATCCGGCACCGAAATTCTGGTTAAATCCGGAGATCAAGGATTTTTATCAGTTCACAAGAAACGACGTGCGCGCAGACGATTATGTGACCGGGGAGCAGATCAAGGACATCCCGATCGCAATTTGACGATAAAAGGAGAATACGCATGAATCTGATTGTAGCAGTGGATAAAAATTGGGCGATTGGCAATAAAGGGGAGCTGCTGGTGCGGATTCCGGCAGATCATAAGATGTTCCGACAGGAGACGACCGGAAAGGTTGTCGTGCTCGGAAGAAAGACGATGGATACATTTCCGGGCGGACAGCCGCTCAAAAACCGGGATAATATTATCCTGTCCCGCAACGAGGCATATCAGCAGAAGGATGCGCAGGTTGTGCATTCCGTCGAAGAGCTTCTGGAGGCGGTCAAGGGATATGACACGAAGGAGGTTTATGTCATCGGCGGAAGCAGCGTATACGAGCAGCTGCTGCCATATTGTGATACCGCGCATGTGACTAAAATTGACCATGCCTATGAAGCGGATTCGTGGTTCCCGAATCTGGATGAGGATCCGGACTGGGAGATCACAGCCGACAGTGACGAGCAGTATTACTTCGACCTGACCTATCATTTCCTTAAATATGAGCGCAAAAAGGGCTGAGCACAGACGGCAGCTGTGGGCGGTCACGTCCGCGAATCGTCCGCAGCGACCGCTTTTTCAAACAGTAGTCCGATTAAAAACCACGCCGGCGCGAAGTCGAGGCGAATCACATGGCTGATGTTCCAGGGGCTTTTCTGGTAGCTCCAGGGGCATTGGCCTTTTTTATCCAGAAAACGCCCGGTGGCGTACTCGACGGAAAAGATGCCGGTCATATAGATCAGCCCGCGCACGGTTTTGGGCAAATGCTTTAAAATCCGGTAGACGGGGCCGATCAGACAGGCGCAGCCGTAGATCGGAAACATCCATAAAGAAGTATGGCAGATCAGCGTTTTGTCCTGACGGCGCAGCGCTTCTGCGCCGGATACAAGGATTTCGAGGCACCAGCCGAGGATGCCGCATTTTAAAAAATCTTTACACAATTTTTTCATGGAAATAGTATGTGCAAAACTTCAAATTCCATGCAAACTGTGCTAAGATTAAGAGTAAAAAATACAGATGGAGGAAGCGTTCATGGATTTGTCTACGCTCAGGAATGAAATAGACCGGATTGACAGCCAGCTGGTGCAGCTGTATGAGCAGCGCATGGAAATCTGCAGTCAGGTGGCAGAATATAAGATCGAAAATGGAAAAAAAGTATTTGACAAAACCAGAGAGGAAGAAAAGCTGGCGCGGGTACGCTCCCTGACCCATAATGATTTTAACAGTCAGGGTGTGACGGAGCTGTTTGAACAGATCATGGCGATGAGCCGAAAGCTCCAGTACCAGATGCTGGAAAGCCATGGACGCACCGGCAGGCTGCCCTTTATCCCGGTCGAAAATTTGGATACCAAAAAGGCGAGAGTCGTATTTCAGGGTGCAGAGGGCGCATATTCCCAGGCTGCGATGATGCGCTTTTTCGGGGAACGCATCGACAGCATCCATGTGGACAGCTTCCGGGACGCAATGAGCGCAATCGAAGAGGGAAGCGCGGAGTTTGCAGTGCTTCCAATTGAAAATTCGACGGCAGGGATCGTCAGCGAGATTTACGATCTTCTGGTAGAATTTGAAAACTATATCGTCGGTGAGCAGATTTTAAAAATCGAGCATTGCCTGCTGGGTGTTCCGGGGACGAAGATTTCCGACATTCAGACCGTATATTCCCATCCGCAGTCGCTGATGCAGAGCTCGCGCTTTTTAGGCGGGCATTCCTGGCAGCAGATTTCCATGCCGAATAATGCGTTTGCAGCGCGGAAGGTTGCAGAAGATCGTTTAAAAACCCAGGCAGCAATTGCCAGTGAGTATGCCGGGAAGGTTTACGGGCTGGAGGTATTACAGAAGCCGGTCAACAACGTTTCCAACAATTCAACCCGGTTCATCATCGTGACGAACCAGAAGATTTTTAAGAAGAATGCAAAGAAAATCAGCATCTGCTTTGAAGTACCGCACGAGAGCGGCTCGCTGTACCATATGCTGTCGCATTTTATTTACAATCATTTAAATCTGACAAAGATCGAGAGCCGTCCGATCGAGGGACGGACGTGGGAATACCGGTTCTTCCTGGATTTTGAGGGAAATCTGGAAGACAGCGCCGTGAAGAACGCGCTGCGGGGACTTCGGGAAGAGGCCTCGAACATGAAGATTCTGGGAAATTACTAAACGGTTGAAAACAGCCGGATAAACGGAAAGGAAGAATACAACAAGATGAAAACAGAACAGCTGATCCTTTACCGGGATTTTGAAGAAGGGGATTTGCTGACAGACATGGTCTGGCTGGCAGAAAACTATGCGGACGATTTTTACAATCTGTCGAATAAGGCGGGGCTCTTATACGACTGCATGCATCGGCTGTTAGACATGGCGGGCAGATACGGCTTTTATGGAAATCTATGGCACTGCTATCTTGCAAATCTTCTGGTAAATAAGGAAAACAGCTATAGCTGCAGCGCGGAAATCCGTGGCAGCGTGGAAGGCAGCGTGAATCTGGCGGCGCTTCACGATATCCGGATTTTCAAGGAATTTTATGATTATGATCTGCAAACGGTAGCAAAAGCGCTCGGAGCAGAGGAGTTTTCTATCGTGCTTTTCTACGAGGGCAATCCGCAGGAGAGCAAAGTATACAATACCCGTATCCGTGACCGGATCTGCGATCTTGCGCAGCGGTTCTGTCTGGATCATACGCCGGAAGAAATGAAGCAGACTCTTACAGAATTTTATCAGGAATACGGCGTGGGACGGTTCGGGCTGCATAAGGCATTCCGGATTGAAAAGAGAGACGGGCGCGCTGAAATCGTGCCGATCACCAATATCGCGCATGTGAAGCTGTCCGACCTGGTTGGCTATGAGATCCAGAAAAAGAAGCTGACGGACAATACCGAAGCGTTTGTCAACGGTAAAAAGGCGAATAACTGCCTGCTCTACGGCGACGCGGGAACTGGAAAGTCTTCCTGTATCAAGGCAATTGCCAACGAATATTACGGCAGCGGGCTGCGCATCATCGAGGTGTACAAACACCAGTTCCAGGATTTAAACGATGTAATCGCGCAGATCAAAAACCGGAACTATAAGTTCATCATTTACATGGATGATTTAAGCTTTGAAGAATTCGAGATCGAATATAAATATCTGAAGGCGGTCATCGAGGGCGGTCTGGAAAAGAAGCCGGAAAACGTCCTGATCTATGCAACCTCCAACAGACGGCATCTGATCCGGGAGACCTTTAAGGACAAACAGGACAGGGATGAAGAACTACATGTCAACGATACCGTGCAGGAAAAGCTTTCCCTCGTGTCGCGCTTCGGCGTCAGCATTTATTTCGGCTCTCCGGACAAAAAGCAGTTCCAGCAGATCGTTCAGACGCTGGCAGACCGTTATGGTGTAGCGATGAGCGAAGACGAGCTTTTGTTAAAGGCGAACCAGTGGGAGCTGTCCCACGGCGGACTTTCCGGGCGGACGGCGCAGCAGTTTATCGATTATCTGTTAGGACAGTAAGCGTGCATTCTATTGTATGCGGCAGGAAAAGAGGCAGAAAGGATCATTCTGGCATATGAAAACGTTTGCGGCAATTAACGTGGGCTCCTATGAGCAGACCCTGAAAATTTATACGATCACCAAAAACAACGGTATCCGGGAGGTGGACTGGATTCGGAACCGTCTGGATCTTGGCGGCACCTTTGCGACCGGAAAGCTGAGCCATGAGGTGATGGACGAACTGTGCGCGGTACTGCGCAATTTTGTTTCGATTATGGAAGGCTATCGGGTGGATGACTACCGCGCCTGTGCGACGAGCGCCATCCGGGAAACAAAAAATACGGCGATCGTTCTGGATCAGATCATGCAGCGTACCGGAGTCAAGCTGGATGTGCTGAGCAACTCGGAACAGCGTTTCCTCGATTATAAATCGATCGCCAGCCGCGGCGGCTTCGAAAAAATCATCGAAAAAGGAACCCTTGTTCTGGATATCGGCGGCGGCAGCATTCAGATGTCACTGTTTGATAAGGATAAGCTTTCCGCGACGCAGAACATGCGCCTTGGCGTTTTGCGGCTGCAGGAAAAAATGAGCCGCTTAAATGTGCGCCCCTCTGAGAACGGTCCGCTTCTGGAGGAACTTCTGGAAGCACAGCTTTCTGTCTTCCGCAAGATGTATTTAAAGGATCGCGTGATCGAAAATATCATCGTAGTGGATGACTATATTTCCGCGCTGATTTTGGGAAAGCTCGGTAAAGTAGCCGGAAGCGGATATCTGGACCGGGATTCGATGGCATCTTATATGAATTATCTGCACGATCATACGGATATGGAAATCGTGCGCTATTTTGATACACCGGAAGAAAATGTGCCTTTGCTTCGAATTTCATCCGCAATTGTCCGTCAGGTCGCGCTGATGACGGATGCAAAGATGATTTGGGCACCGGGCGTGTCGCTATGCGACGGCATGGTATACGAATATGCGGAAGAATATAAACTTCTGGCACAGGTGCATGATTTCGAACAGGATATCGTGACCTGTGCGCGCGGCATCAGCAAGCGTTATATGGGCAGCAAGCGCCGTGCGGAGACGCTGGAACAGATCGCACTGACGATTTTTGACAGCATGAAGCGCGTGCATGGCATGGGCAGACGGGAACGGCTGTTGCTTCGGATCGCAACGCTTCTGCACGACTGCGGCAAATATATCAGCATGGTCAATCTTGGAGAGTGCTCCTATGCGATCATCATGGCGACGGAGATCATCGGGCTGTCGCACCGGGAACGGGAAATCGTCGCCAATATCGTGCGCTATAATCACCTGGAATTCGACTACAGCATGGAAAACAGCGAGGGGATCGACCGGGAGGAATACTTAACGATCGTCAAGCTGACTGCGATTCTGCAGATCGCGAACGCGCTTGACCGCAGCCACAAGCAGAAATGCAGGGATATCAAGGCGGTGCGCAAGGACGACAAGCTGATTTTGACAATCACTACCAACGAGGATATTACATTGGAAAGAGGTCTGTTCGGTTCTCGGGCAGAGTTTTTCCGGGAGGTTTACAGCATCGAGCCGGTGATCCGGCAGAAACGGATTTTGTAAAACTGTGCCTGCACATGCTTTGACCGCAGCGGGAAATATCACAGTAAAGAACAATAGAATGCACGCTCTGCGAGCATTCTATTGTCATGAATAAAAAGAAAGGGTCAGAAAATATGGATAAGAAAGAACTTCAGAATCCCGCATTGTATACAAACCGGGAGCTGAGCTGGCTTTTATTTAATAAAAGAGTGCTATCGGAAGCGCGCGACAAACAGCTTCTGTTATTTGAACGACTGAAATTTTTGAGCATTACCGCTTCCAATCTGGATGAATTTTTCATGGTGCGGATCGGCTCCCTTGTGGATATGATCCATGCCGAATATACCAAAAAGGACATCGCCGGAATGTCTGCAAAAGAGCAGCTGGACGCGCTGATGGAGGAAACCCATAAGTTTGCGGCGCTGCAGTATTCCACCTACAACCGGATGCTTCTGCCGCAGCTTCGGGCAAATGGGTTAAATTTTGTGGAGCATCACGAGCAGCTGACAGAGCGCCAGGCACAGTATGTGGATGAATATTTCGAAGAAAATGTGTATCCGGTTCTGACACCGATGGCGGTGGATTCTTCCAGACCGTTCCCGCTGATCCGTAATAAGACGCTGAATATCGGCGCGCTGGTTGCCAAAAAGGGAGAAAAGGATACGGAAATCGAGTTCGCAACCGTACAGGTTCCGTCTGTTTTGCCGAGAGTTGTGCGAATTCCGGCGGCGAAGGAGGGGGACACAGAGGTTGCGGTGCTGCTTCTGGAAGAGATCATTGAGCGCAACATCAGCAAGCTGTTTTTAAATTATAACGTTCTGTGCGCACATCCGTTTCGAATTACACGAAATGCCGATCTTGCAATTGATGAGGATGAGGCGGAAGACCTGCTTCTGGAAATTGAAAAACAGATCAAAAAGAGAACCTGGGGACAGGCAATCCGCCTGGAAATCGAGGCGGCTGCGGACAGACGGCTGTTAAAGATTCTGTGCCGTGAGCTTTCCGTGCGTAAGGAGGACGTTTTTGAAATCGACGGACCTCTTGACCTGACTTTTTTGATGAAGGTATACGGATTGGAGGGCTTTGACGGGCTGCGTGCGCCGAAATATACGCCTGCGCCCGTGCCGGAGTTCGACGGTACCGACAATATTTTCGATGTAATCAAAAAAGGCGATGTGCTGATGCACCATCCGTACCAGAGCTTCGTGCCGGTCGTGGACTTTATCCGGCAGGCGAGCAAAGACCCGGATGTGCTTGCGATCAAACAGACACTGTATCGTGTCAGCGGAAATTCGCCGATCATCGCGGCGCTCGCGCAGGCTGCGGAGAACGGTAAGCAGGTTTCCGTTCTGGTAGAATTAAAGGCGCGTTTCGATGAGGAAAACAACATCGTCTGGGCGAGAAAGCTGGAAAAAGCGGGCTGTCATGTTATCTATGGTTTGGTCGGCTTGAAGACCCACAGCAAGATTACACTGGTTGTCAGAAAAGAGGAGGATGGCATCCGCCGTTATGTACATCTGGGAACCGGAAACTATAACGATGCGACTGCAAAGCTCTACACCGATATCGGCATGATGACGGCAAGCGAAGCGATCGGTGAGGATGCGACGGCGGTATTCAACATGTTGTCCGGTTATTCAGAGCCGCGTTCCTGGAACCGTTTGAGCCTTGCACCGTTGTGGTTAAAAGATCGTTTCCTGTATCTGATCGAGCGGGAAAAGAAAAACGCGGAAGCTGGGCGTGAGGGACATATCATTGCAAAGATGAACTCCCTGTGCGATCGGGATATTATCGTGGCGCTGTATGAGGCGAGCCGCGCGGGTGTAAGGATTGAGCTGATCGTGCGCGGTATCTGCTGCTTAAAAGTCGGAATTCCGGGAGTGAGCGAAAATATTTCCGTGCGTTCGATCGTCGGAAACTTCCTGGAGCATGCGCGTGTATTTTACTTTGAAAATAATGGCAATCCGGAATTTTACTGTAGCAGTGCAGACTGGATGCCGAGAAATCTGGAGCGCCGAGTGGAGATTTTGTTCCCGGTCGAAGCACCTGCTTTGAAAGAAAAGCTCTGGCATATTCTGGAGGGACAGCTGCGAGACAACAAGAAAGCACATATCTTAAAGCCGGACGGCAGCTATGAAAAGGTGGACGGCCGCGGCAAGGAACCCTACTGCGCACAGGAGGTGTTCTGCAAAGAGGCACAGGAGATGAGCGTCAAAAAAGAATATCGGGACACACGGGTATTCATTCCGGAAACCCATGTGGAAATGGAGTAAGGACATGCAAAAAGAGCAAAACGTTCGGCTGGTACTGGCATCCGCATCCCCGCGGCGCCGGGAGCTGCTTTCGCAGATCGGACTGGAATTTACCGTTATGCCGAGCACAAAAGAAGAAAATGCAAAAACGACGGAGGCGGGTGCGCTGGTGCAGGAGCTGTCCCGTCAGAAAGCGGTGGATATCTGGGAGCAGCTTTCTGGCGGGCAGGGGCAGAATCCTGACGCAGATCAGGAGCAAATCTCTGAGGAAACACAGGAGCCGAATCTTAACGGAAAACGGCAGCCGGAGCTGCTGGTGATCGGCGCGGACACGGTGGTATGCTGTGAGGGAAAGATCCTCGGAAAGCCGCATAGCAGGGAAGCGGCAGCAGAAATGCTGACAGCTCTGCAGGGGCGCAGCCATGAAGTCTATACCGGCGTAACGCTTTACAGTCAAAGCGAGACGGTCACATTTTTCGAGTGCACGCAGGTGGAATTTTATCCGATGACGGAAGTGGAAATTTCCGAATACATTGACAGTAAAGAGCCGATGGACAAGGCGGGCGCTTATGGCATTCAGGGACTGGGCGCGCGGTTTGTCAAAGGCATTCGTGGTGACTATAACAATGTGGTAGGACTGCCGGTTGGGCGTCTGTACCAGGAGCTGAAAAGCCGCGGATGGATGTAGAAGTAAGTTTGAAACAAAGAAGTAGAGGTTACCCAAGAAAATGCATATGAAAAAAGCAGTGATTTTTGATCTGGACGGGACGCTTGCGAATACGCTGACTTCCCTCGCCTATTGCACGAACCGGGCGCTGGAGGATTTTGGACTGCAGGCGATCCCGCAGGAATGTTATAAAAAATTCGTAGGAAACGGCGCGCGTATGCAGATTACGCGGGCGCTGCGTTATGTAGGGGCAAAAGAGCAGCCCTCCCCCGTCCGGGACGATGATGGCTTTGCGGCGGTTCCGTGCCTTTTGGACGAGGTTTATGACCGATACATGGAATATTTCGCAAAGGACTGCCTGTATGAGGTCAAGCCCTATCCCGGCATTCCAGAGCTTTTAGATACATTGAAAGAGAAGAAGATTAAGATTGCCGTGTTCAGCAATAAGCCGCATGCCAACACGGTTGATGTGGTAGAAACACTGTTCGGCAAAGGCTTTTTTGATGCTGTGCAGGGACAGAAAACGAATGTCCCCAAAAAGCCCGCGCCGGACGGCGTATACGCGATTATGGAACGGCTCGGCGTTTCGCCGGAGGAAACGATTTACGTCGGCGACAGCTGGGTGGATATCGAAACAGGCAGAGCCGCAGGCAACTTCGCCGTTGGCGTGCTGTGGGGATTTCGGGATGAGGAAGAGCTGCGGGCACATCATGCGGACGCGGTGATTACAGCCCCGGGCGAGCTGCTGGAATTGCTGTGAAAGATATCAGCGGATTACTCTACAATCCGCTAACATTCGGAATTTAAAAATTTTATTTTTTCTGTAACGTTTTACCGCTTTGGCAGGATATAGAAGTATAGGCTGCCGGTGCAAACTCCGATTCTGGGACGTTGAAGCAATAGAATGCACGCTCTGCGAACATGCTATTGTCTGAACAAATAAAACGGCAGCTGGAAAAGGAGAGCTTCATGGCGGAAAACAACCCAAAACAAAAACGGCGCACGCCATCGTGGTGTGCGCAGCTGCCCAATCGGCTCGGCAGGCGGATGACAGAGTATTGTCTGAGAAAAGGCTGGTCGCTGTATGTGCTTTCAGCCGCATCCGGTGTGCCGCTGACAACGATCGCGCACATCGCGGACGGGTCGACAAAAAATCCGGGAATTTATACGATCATGCGGATCTGCAGGGCGCTGGACGTCCCGCTTGCCGTGTTCCTGGACGGACTGGAAGATGAGTGTGGAAATGAATGAAAACAAAAAAGAAAAACAAGGAGGATTCTATGGGTTACGAGTATGATGAGGCGGTACTGAAGTGTTTTTTGAAGCAGCAGGACAGGCTGTTTCCGGAGCCGGTAGCAGAGGGAATGGAAGAGGCGGAAGCCTTCCTGGAGGACTGCATGGCGGTTGTTGTGGATTCCAAAGCTGCGGTGATGGAGTATTTTGAAGAAGCGGGAATCGACGTGGAGAACCCGGATCAGGTGTTGGACGAAGCAGAGGTTTTCGACGTCGGAGATGGGCGCTACCTGATCGTAGAAGGATAAAAGCGAATTAAAAAGCTCAGGGAATTTGTCACAAAGGTGACGTTCCCTGAGCTTTTTATTCATGATACTTTTTACATCTCAAACAGCTGTAAAATCGCTTCCGAGAGTCCATCGTGGTCGTTATCCTGCTGCGTGATAAAATCGGCGCAGGCTTTGACCTCGGGCGTAGCGTTTGCCATCGCAACGGCAGTTCCGGCAGCCTGCAGCATGGAAATATCGTTTTCGGCGTCTCCGGCAGCGACACTGTTGGAAAGCGGAATCTGAAAATGCTCGCAGACGAAACGGACAGCGTTTCCCTTCCCAGCGGTCTTATCGAAAATTTCAAGATAAATCGGATTGGAAAAAATTGCGGAGATCTTGTCGCCGTATTTTTCCTGAATTCTGTTGCGGAATGCTTCCAGACGTCCGTGGTTTTCCATATCGATCGCCAGAAGCTTGCAGGGTGCGTGTCCGATCGTCTTTAAAAGATCGTCGCTGACCTGATATTCCATTCCGGTGCGGGAGCAGTAGTGTTTTACTTCGACGCCGTCTTTGGGGGCAACAACGCAGGTATCGCTGTAGGAATGTAGGTACAGGCTTTCTTCCTGCGCCATCGAAATGATATCCTCGGCGATTTCGATTGGGACACTTTTACGCATCAGAAAGGTTTTGGTGTCGCAGTCATAGACCTCGTTTCCGTTCGCAGCGATGATAACCGTATCGGGAAAGAGCAGACCGGCATTTTTCGCAACCTTTAAAACACTTGGCAGGGCACGGCCGGAGGTGAGCACCAGACGGTTGCCTGCGAGCACCATTTTGGAAAGCAGCAGTTGCATACCGGGCGAAACTTTTTTCGCGGAATTGAGCAGCGTGCCGTCTAAGTCGGTAAACAGTATTTTTTCAGACATCGAACAGTTCCTTCCTTTTTTTCTTGAGGGCAATCAGAATATCTTCCGGGATAAAAAGCTTGCCATAGCCGGTTCCAAGCTCCAGTCCGGGTTTGCTTTTTCCGTGAAAATCGGAGCCGCCGGAAATCAACAGCCCATAGCGGGCAGCCAGCTGGCGCATCTGACGCTCCTCCCCGGCGGAATAGGTCGAATAAACCGCTTCCAGTGCGACCAGTCCGGCTTCTTTTAAGTGGCGGACGAGGGAGGAAAGGTTATCCTTTCCCATATGGTAGAGCGTCGGATGGGCGAGAACCGGGATGCCCTTGACGGCGAGAATTAGGGAAACCGCCTGGGCGGGCGTGATTTTTTCCCGGGGAACAAAATATTTGGTATGGTCCCCGAGATAGCGGTCGAACGCTTCCGGCAGGCTTTTGACATAGCCGTGGTCGAGCAGATATCTGGAGTAGTGCCCTCTTGTGATGACGCAGTCCGGAAAGGCTTCCAGCAGCTTTTCATAGCTGATATCGATGCCGTCTGCAGCGAGGCGGGCGCACATTTTTTCATTTCGCTCTTCGCGCGCACGAACAAAGCTTCCGATCTGCTCCTGAAAAGCGGGGGCATCCTCATCGATAAAAAGACCGACGATGTGGATGTCCTTTCCATAGTATTCTGTGGAAAATTCGATTCCGGGGATGACTTCGATGCCTTTTTCCTGTCCGTATGCGACGGCCTCCTTAACACCGGCAGTCGTATCGTGGTCGGTCAGGGCAAAAGCGGTCAGCCCCTTTGCAATCGCCATATCGACAAGCTCGGAGGGCGTAAAGCTTCCATCGGATTTGTTGGAATGCACATGAAGGTCTACGGCGTTCAATCTTCGTCACCCTCTCTGTCAGCGGTGTAAACGGTACGTTTTCTCGCCATTTCATCGCTTTCCAGGTATTCGTCATAAGTGGTGATCTTGTCGATTAAGGAGCCGTCGGGCAGGATTTCCATAATGCGGTTTGCGGTCGTCTGTACGAACTGATGGTCGTGGCAGGCAAACAGCGCAACGCCCGGGAACTTGATCAGACCGTTATTCAGTGCGGTGATGGATTCCATGTCCAGATGGTTGGTCGGCTCGTCTAAAATCAGGCAGTTTGCACCGGAAATCATCATTTTGGAAAGCAGGCAGCGCACCTTTTCACCACCGGAAAGGACTTTTACCTTTTTCACGCCATCTTCTCCTGCAAACAGCATACGTCCGAGGAAGCCGCGGACATAGGTTGCGTCCTTGACAGGAGAGTATCCGGTGAGCCAGTCTGCGATCGTATCGTCGTTGTCGAATTCTGCGGCAGGATCCTTCGGGAAGTACGCCTGGGAGGTTGTAATGCCCCATTTGTAGGTTCCTTCGTCGGGTTCAAGCTCGCCTGCAAGGATTTGGAACAGCGTGGTCTTTGCCAGCTCGTTGCTGCCGACAAATGCGATCTTGTCGTTGTGACCAACGATAAAGGAGATATTGTTTAATACTTTTACGCCATTTACGGTCTTGGAGATGCCGTCTACGGTGAGAACTTCATTGCCGATCTCGCGGTCGGGGCGGAAGTCAATATAAGGGTATTTCCGGCTGGAGGGCTTGATGTCGTCCAGCTGAATCTTTTCGAGGGCGCGCTTTCTGGAAGTCGCCTGCTTGGATTTGGAAGCATTTGCGGAGAAACGGGAGATAAATTCCTGCAGCTCCTTGATTTTTTCTTCTTTCTTACGGTTTGCTTCCTTCATTTGCTTGATGAGCAGCTGGCTGGATTCATACCAGAAATCGTAGTTGCCGGCATAGAGGGTGATCTTGCCGTAGTCGATGTCTGCGATATGGGTGCAGACTTTATTTAAGAAATAACGGTCATGGGATACGACGATGACGGTATTTTCGAAATTGATCAAAAATTCTTCCAGCCATGCGATTGCATCCAGATCCAGATGGTTGGTAGGCTCATCGAGCAGCAGGATGTCCGGGTTGCCGAACAGTGCGCGCGCCAGCAGGACTTTGACCTTTTCGCTGCCGTTTAAGTCGCGCATCATGCTGTAGTGGAGGTCGGTGTCGATGCCAAGACCGTTTAATAAAGTAGCAGCGTCAGATTCTGCGTTCCAGCCGTCCATTTCTGCAAATTCTGCTTCCAGCTCGGAAGCGCGGATGCCATCTTCATCGGTAAAATCTTCCTTTGCGTAGATGGCGTCCTTTTCCTTCATAATTTCATACAGGCGTGAGTTACCCATGATGACGGTGTCCATAACGGTGTACTCGTCATATTTAAAATGATCCTGCTCCAGCACGGAAAGACGCTGTCCGGGAGTGATGACAATATCGCCATTGGTGGTCTCAAGCTGTCCGGAAAGAATCTTTAAAAAGGTGGATTTGCCGGCGCCGTTGGCACCGATGAGGCCGTAGCAGTTGCCCTCTGTAAATTTGATGTTTACGTCTTCAAACAGCGCCTTTTTGCCGAGGCGCAGCGTCACGTTGTTTGCACTGATCATGTTGAATTACCTTTCTTTTCCTGAAAATACATAAAAAAACTACAATATGATATCAATCCTTTCCTATTTTACAGAAAATCATGAATATTTCAAGTGAAAAATGACCGCCGGGCAAGCTTTTTACTGGACAAAAGGTTTTCTGGATACTATAATTTAAAGAGCGTATCATGATCAGAAAGAACAACCGGTCAAAAAGGAAAGAACAGGATGGATCAGATTCAGGAAGGAGAGCATTTATGGCATACGGTTCAATGACAATGGAGGAACGGTTAAAAGAGCATATCAAAGAATACAGCCTGGAGAATCTGCTGGATCTTTCTTTGGTAAAGGCATGTTTTGAGGATATTTCCAAAGTGCTCGGGATCGAGCTTTTGCTGACGCAGCGCCACGGGGAAATCGCAGTGGAGGTCGGCAATTTTGCAGGCTTTGAGCCGGATGTTGTAAACGATCCGGGCAGAAAGCTTCGCGTATTCAATCGGACGATTGGTCATCTCTATGTAAAAATGGATCAGGCTTCCGATCAGGAGCTTGCAGAGCGTATCGTTGAACATATGATGCTGCAGTATGAAGCACTGGCGTGTGACCATTATCGTTACCGTGAGACAGCGATCTATGCAGACGAGCTGGAAGAGGCGATGGAGCAGGAGGCTTACCGCATCAAGCGCGGCGAACACGAAGACGCCCTGACTGGTTTGCTGAATAAGACCTATATGAAAGGACGCCTTCTGGAAATGCAGGAGACCGCTCCGGCTGCAGTGATCTGCGCTAATATTAATGACTGGAAATTTGTCTATGACCATTTCGGCAACGAGGAGAGTGACCGCCTGATCAAGACCGTTGCAGGTCTGATCCGCAAGGAAGCGAAGGAAGAGTACCTGATCGGCCGTGTGGACGGAGATGTATTCGAAATCGTAATTCCGACACCGGAGGACGGAGAAGCGGAAGCGTTCTGTGACAGAATCCAGCAGGCGTGTACGAACTATGAAGATCCGTATCTCGCACCTTCCCTTGCGATTGGTCTGGTTTACCGTACGAATGTGGAAGAGTCGTTCGACAAATGTTATTCCGACGCGGAATATGAGATGTGTTACAATAAGCTGGATGTCAAGCATGCAGATGGCTATAAGGAGCGCCTGGAGCATGGACTGAAATAGTTACAGTTCACTCGCACCATTCGCAAAAGCGCGTTCTGCGGACATTTTGTTATCGGGAACGAAAGAATCGCCGGGGGTGCAGCTGTGACTGTGCGCCTGGCGTTTTTACCGCATGGGAAACGGATGCCTCATGCGAAACCTGTCTGGTCGGAATTGTTACAGTTTCCCCACGTCATTCGTGAAAACCCTGTGAAATTCAAAAAAGTGCTGGACAATCCGGCATGCCTGTGATAAGATACAAAATAGTGATGCGTAATACATTTGTAATATATTCGTATATTGCAGTCTTGCAACCGTAGTCTAACGGATAGAACGAAGGCCTCCGACGCCTTTAATGCAGGTTCGATTCCTGTCGGATGCATTTACATCACCTTGATTATAGGGAGAGAGATGAGAGAAGCCGCTTGCGGCTTTTTGCGATTAAAGAACTTTTTTTCAGAATTTGGAAAGGACGCAATATGTGGAAAGAAAAATTACATTTTCTTGGAAACTATATCATAAAGCATAGTAAAGTAGTTTTGCCGGCTGTCGTTGTTGTGGCAGTGGCAGTCACCGTATCCGTAAGCCTGAGCATGAACAATCGTCACCGTGAGGAGCAGCAGAACGCAGAGAGCGCAGCGGCAGTGTCCAGTGAGATTGCTACGGAACCGACAACAGAGGATGTACCTTTGGTAGCAAATGAGGAAGGTGCGGTATATACTCTGGTAGCTACTTATTATAATGCCATGGCGACCGGTGATGAGACAACGTTACGTTCCGTTTGTGATGAGATCTCCGACAAAGACATGTATCGTTATCTGGAACTGGCACAGTATATTGATTATTATCCGACTTTGGAGATCTATACCAAGACCGGCCCGGAAGAGGGTTCGGTGATCGCTTATGTATATTACAAGATTGCATTTGTGGGTCATGAGGAAGAGGTGCCCGGTTATCAGGCACTTTATATCTGCACCAATGATCAGGGAGAAATGTATATCAAGCGCGGCGAGAACAGTGAGGAAGTCAACGATTATATCAAGACGGTAAGCACGCAGGATGATGTTGTGGAATTTAACAACAAGATCACAGTGGAATACAATGAACTGATGGTAGATCATCCGGAAGTATTGCAGTATATTAGTGAGCTGGATTCTCAGGTAAGCATTGCCGTAGGAGAGAAGTTGGCCAATCAGGTAGCCGGAGATCAGAATACAGATACCTCTGCGGAAGGCGGTGATCAGGCGGCAGACGGTCAGGATACTTCTGCCGAAGGCACAGAGCAGCCCGCAGAAGAGCAGGGATCGCAGTATGTGACGACAACTACTACCGTAAATGTCAGAAGCTCCGACAGTGAGCAGGCGGATAAGCTGGGTAAAGTGGCAGGAGGTACGAAGCTTCAGGTACTGGAGCAGCGCGCCAACGGTTGGACCAAGGTAGATTATGAAGGTAAGGAAGGCTATATCAAGACAGAGTTCCTGCAGCTGGCAGAGAGCGCATCCGGTGCCGAGACCATCGGAACCGTGACCGCTACCACCAATATCAATGTACGTGCATCCGCCAGTGAGACTGCAGATCGTCTGGGAGTTCTTTCCGGTGGCGATTCCGCGGAACTGGTCGGCACAGAAGGCGACTGGAGCAAGATCAGGTACAATGGCCAGATCGGATACGTCAAGAGTGAATATGTACAATAATGAGCAGTGCCAAAAATGAAGCGGCAAAAATCTGACTGCTTGCAGGCAGGATTTTTGATGATTCTTTTTTGATAGGGCGAATGCCCGACAGCGAAGAAACGCGAAGCGTTTTTGAGCGGTGCACTGCGGAATGAGGAAGAAGCAATTTGCGGAAGCAAATCAGCGGAATCCGAATGTAGGTAGAATTGCGAGAGCAGCGAAGGCTGCGGAGCAATTCGTATTGCGCGGCGAATAATAGGGCGAAAGCCCGACAGCGAAGAAACGCGAAGCGTTTTTGAGCGGTGCACTGCGGGCTTGGAATAAAATAAGAAAATTCAGGGAAAGCTTCTTACCAAAAACGGTAAGGAGCTTTTTCTATGAATAAAACAGGAAATCACAATCTGAAGAAACAGGAGATCAACATCTACCGGGAGATCCAGCGTAACACGGAAATGGCCATGAAGGCACTGGATGCCGTTACGGACAAAATCTACGACGACAGGCTGGCAGCCGTGGTGGCGGAACAGGAATTACAGTACTCCAGGCTGCATGACAGGGCAGTGCAGAATCTGGTGGAGGGCAAGGCCCAGACCTACCGGGAGAATGCCATGGAGAACATGATGCTGCGCTTTGGAATCGGTTATAACACCCTGCTCAACACCAGCACAAGTCATATCGCAGAAATGATCATCAAGGGCAGTAATAACGGTGTGCTGGAGATGGAGAAGGTGTTGGCACACAATGAAGAGTTTGCTGGAAGCCCCTGCCGCAGTCTGGCGAAGGAACTGATCGAGATGGAGAATGCCAACATCCGGACTCTGAAAGAATATCTATAGCATACGAAACGACCGCTTTCGGCAATTTAACGTACATCATAACGCACAAATTGTATACTTGCATACCTTTTTGTGCAATTTTTATAGAAAATGGCCAAAAACTTTTACGATTTAGTGAAATAAAGTTTATTGTACAATTAAAAAAGTCGTTTTATAATAAAGCATATGGCAACCAGGTTGTCATGAATCTGTATACCAATTGAAGGAGGACATTCAAATGTCATATGTTGATGAAGTATTTGATTTGGTAGTCGCAAAGAATCCTGCACAGCCCGAGTTCCACCAGGCAGTCAAAGAGGTTCTGGAATCTCTTCGCGTGGTGATCGAGGCAAACGAGGAAAAATATCGTAAGGATGCTCTGCTGGAGAGACTGGTAACTCCCGAGAGACAGATCCTGTTTCGTGTACCCTGGGTGGATGATAAGGGTCAGGTACAGGTAAACAACGGTTTCCGTGTACAGTTCAACTCCGCAATCGGACCTTACAAGGGAGGCTTACGTTTACATCCTTCCGTTAACTTAGGTATCATCAAGTTCCTTGGTTTCGAGCAGATTTTCAAGAACTCTCTGACCGGCTTGCCTATCGGCGGTGGTAAGGGTGGTTCCGATTTTGATCCCAAGGGTAAATCCGACAGAGAGATCATGGCTTTCTGCCAGAGCTTCATCACAGAACTTTACAAATATATCGGAGCAGATACCGATGTTCCTGCAGGTGATATCGGTACCGGCGCAAGAGAAATCGGTTATATGTACGGACAGTACAAGAGACTGACCGGCCTGTATGAAGGTGTTCTGACCGGTAAGGGCTTAAGCTATGGCGGATCCCTGGCAAGAACCGAAGCAACCGGTTATGGCCTGTTGTATCTGACCGAGGAGATGTTAAAGTGCAATGGCAAGGATATCGCAGGCAAGACCGTGGCTGTATCCGGTGCCGGTAACGTAGCAATCTACGCTATCCAGAAAGCAGAGCAGTTAGGTGCCAAGGTAGTTACCTGTTCCGATTCCACCGGCTGGATTTATGATCCCGAAGGAATCGATGTAGCACTGTTGCAGGAAGTAAAGGAAGTAAAGCGTGCAAGACTGACCGAGTATGCTGCTGCAAGACCCAGTGCACAGTATCATGAGAAGAAGAACGGTGAGCACGGTGTATGGACCGTGAAGTGTGATGTAGCTCTTCCCTGTGCAACCCAGAACGAACTGGATCTGGAGGATGCAAAGCAGCTGGTAGCTAATGGCGTATTCGCTGTAGCAGAGGGCGCTAACATGCCTACCACCATGGAAGCTACCGAGTACTTCCAGAAGAACGGCGTTCTGTTCTGCCCCGGCAAAGCATCCAATGCAGGTGGTGTTGCTACCTCCGCTCTGGAGATGAGCCAGAACAGTGAGAGACTTTCCTGGACCTTCGAAGAGGTTGATGCAAAGCTGAAGACCATCATGGTTAATATCTTCCACAATCTGGATGATGCAGCCAAGAAGTACGGCATGGAAGGTAACTATGTAGCAGGTGCTAACATCGCAGGCTTCTTGAAGGTTGCAGACGCGATGACTGCACAGGGTATTGTATAGGAACATCTGAAAACATAAGGTATATTATGAGCACCGGATCGAATGTGAAAACGTTTGATCCGGTGATTTTTTTATGCAAAAAATACCCGCCCCTGTAGCTGCGTGGAGCAGTGGTACAGGGGCGGGTATTGTTATTTCTATGGTATTCTATGGTTCACATATTATTCTTCTGTCTGCGGCTGCGCTGCAGCATTACGGGCATTGATCTCGGCCTGTTGCTGGTTGATCACAGATTCGTAGTCCGGATTGGCAAAGAAGGTTGCATCATGCTGACACTGACTTCTGGTGTTCGGTGTGCTGACAGTCTGCGTGCCATCCGGATTGTTGATGATGACAGTGGAGCCCTGTTGTAATGCAGGATCTTCTACCAGAGGCATGGTGGCAACACCGGTGTACTTGAACGGGCAGTCAGGGCTTGCGGGTAATCCGTCGTAAGCACAGATCTCGCCCTGATAGTGTACATCGCAGCTTTCCGTTGGTTCCGTACCCTCAGCAAAATACTCTGTATATACACAGCCATCGCAGAGACCGGGAATCGGGAGCTTGCCGGACTGGGAACATACCGCTACCTGTACAATACCGGAGGGAACCGGGAACTGGGTGTTAGGCAGATCCTCGTGAACACGCTTCATAACCTTACGCCATAAGGTCTTGGAGACACCGTCCTCGGCACTGTTCAGGTCAACATTGTTGTCATAACCGGTCCAGGTAGCAGCGGTGTAGTAAGGGGTATATCCCACGAACCAGGCATCGGTAGGTCCGGTGGTAGTACCGGTCTTACCGGCGATAGCCATACCGCCGAAATTTACACGGCCACCGGTACCGGAGGTAACTACATCCTGCATGGCACTGGTCAGCAGGAAAGCAGTGGTCTCCTTGATGACCTGTCTGGTAGCCGGATTGGTGTTGTCCAGAATTACATTGCCATCGGAATCGGTGACTCTGGTGTACAGCTTCGGGGTGACATAAGTACCGCCGTTGGCAATAGCTGCGTAGGCACCAGTCAGCTCGTAAGGAGTAACACCGTAGGTCAGACCGCCCAGAGCCAGGGACTGGTTCACGTCGGACTTGATCTCGTTGCCGACCTGCACACCGTCGGTCAGAGTGGTAAATCCAAAGTTCAGCAGATAATCATAACCAAGTCTCGGAGTGATCACCGTGATGTTCTTAACTGCGATGATATTCAGGGAGTCACGGATCGCACTTCGGATATTCTGGATGCCCCGGTAACCGGTCTTGTACCAGTTACGGACGGGAGTACCGTCTGCATAGTTAAACGGTGCATCGTTGTATACAGTAGCCAGAGTCTTGCCGGCACTGTCCAGAGCGGGAGCGTAGGAGGCCACTACCTTGAAGGTAGATCCCGGCAGACGCTTGGCACTGGTGGCGCGGTTCAGGGTTCTACGGCCCTCCTTGGCACCGCGGCCGCCGATCATGGCTACCACATAGCCGGTGCTTTGCTCCTCGATGACCATAGCGGACTGTGGCTGAGGAGTCATGGAGATAGTTTCTTCGTAATTGTCCGCATTGTCTTCCACACCCAGCTGCGCCAGCATTGCAGAACGGTAAGTGTCTACGGCCGCATAGGCATCATCCTGGGAAGAGAAGATCAGATTGAATTTTGAATTCTGGTTCTGCTTGAACCAGGTCATCATGTTTTCTTTACTGAAGTTATTCTTGGTACCGTCGGGAGAGATAATGGTAAGTGCATAGTTCAGATACCATTTCACGTTCTCCGGATAATTGGAGGGATCTGCATATTCTTCGTTCAGAATTGCCTGAATCTTGGGATCCAGAGTGGATTCCACACGCAATCCGCCGGAGGTCAGCAGAGTCTCGGCCATGTTCTCGTTGTAACCGGCCAGGATCAGATCCTGTTTTACCTGTTCATATACCGCATCGGAGAAGTAGGAACCTGTGGTGGCATTGGCCTCCTGATAATCGATGTCGTACAGGCCGATCCGCTCGTACACAGCATCGGTATCTGCCATGGCTTCATCGTATTGCGCCTGCGTGATGAAGCCAAGCTCCAGCATTTTCGTCAGACATTTCTTACGACGTTTTACATTCTCTTCCGGATGACGGATGGGATTGTATTTAGAAGGATTCTGCGTGATACTGGCAATGACCGCACATTCGGAAATGGTCAGTTCGCTGCAGTGTTTACCGAAGTAACGTAAGGAGGCAGATTCCACACCCAGGGTGTTCTGACCCAGGTTGATGGCATTCATATAACGCAGCAGGATCTCGTCCTTGGAGTAGTACTTTGTAATCTCCAGTGCCAGGTACTGCTCCTGAATCTTACGTTTGATTTTTTTGATCTTGTTATTACCCTCGGAGGTCCAGTCCGTAAAGACGGTATTTTTTAGAAGCTGCTGGGTAATGGTACTGGCACCCTGGGCTTCTTCACCACCGGTCTTAAAAAACTGATAACCGGCACGGATAATACTCTTGAAATCAATCCCGTTATGCTGATAGAAACGTTCGTCCTCGATGGCTACGAAAGCCTTGCCCAGGTAGTCGGGAATCTCGTCCATGCCGACGGAGAGACGGTTGGAGTTGGTACTGACGTACTGGTCGATCTCGTTGCCCTCTCTGTCATAGACGATGGTGGCTTCGCCGACAGCCACGACATCCGACAGACGGATCGTGGGGGTGGAGGAGAGGATACCGCGGAAAGCACCGATACCGGCGGCTACGCCGCAGATGCCGACACCGACAAAAGCTGCCAGCATGACCTTGACACAGGTCAGAGCAATTTTCCTTCCCCATTTTTGTGATTTAGAGTTGAGTGTCTTTTGCTTCGCACGGACACCTTTTTTACTATAATTCATAAAACAAGTCCTTTCTGTCTGAGATACAGACGAAAACATTATACCAAATAATGCTATGTAAATAAAGGCTTTTTAGAATTGTTTCACATTTTGGAGAAGTTATGCTACACTGAAAAAGAAAGCAAAAGAAAATAAGAATTTAAAAATAAGTGAGGCCATACATGGGTGACATGACAGCAACAGATAACTATAGAGTCCTTTTGTCCGGCGGGGAAGGCGAAATCGTGGAGAAAAAGTCCCGCTTTATCTCTACGATCCGCAAGTGTGAAACCGAGGAAGAAGCAGTGGCTTTTATAGAAGAAATGAAAAAAAAATACTGGGATGCCAGACACAACTGTTCTGCATTTATAATAGGAAGCAGAGGCGAACTGACCCGGTGCAGCGATGACGGGGAACCCTCCGGAACGGCGGGGCGTCCGATGCTGGAAGTATTGACCGGATCCGGTATCCGCAATATTGCGGTGGTAGTGACCAGATATTTTGGTGGCACATTGCTTGGCACCGGCGGCCTGGTGCGGGCCTATACCCAGGCGGTGAAGGAGGGGCTGGATCATTGTGAGACCGGCATTATGCGGAAAGGCTGCGAGCTGGAAGTGACAACGGATTATAATGATGTTGGAAAGCTGCAGTATTATTTCGGACAGCAGGGCATCGTTCCTACGGAAAGCATCTATGCGGAAAATGTAAAATCTGTCTCTTATACACATCTCCGAGCCCACGAGACACTGAGCGATCT
>ENA-OZGU01000070-OZGU01000070.1-human-gut-metagenome-genome-assembly--contig:-NODE-70-length-86696-cov-35.846216_pt1 | contig 86696 bp, 113 predicted proteins | sample MGYA00244662_ERZ653670 | MGnify/ENA primary metagenome ERZ653670 (study PRJEB26926, sample SAMN06165224) | human gut metagenome | biome: ENVO:00009003; feature: ENVO:2100002; material: ENVO:00002003...
TACGATGTATCAAAATATGACAATCATTTAATTATAGGATTATTTAGATACGATTGTAATTCGAAAAGAAATGGTTATTCTTGCTATGAACGAAAAAATGATGATGGATATTTTTACATTAAAGAAAATGATAATCTGATTTTTGAAACAGAAAATTCTATATATGAATTTATTGAAAGGATGCAAGTTTCATCCAATCAATCTTTGGAACAATCAGCTTCTGTAAGTTCTAATTACCAAAATCAAAATAATTTTTCAAATAACGTACCTTATGTTACATCAAATAAGAATCAGAATGACTCATATGATAATAAGGTAAACACATATCAACCTGATTGTCCGCATTGTCATGGATTTGGTAAATGTTGGACATGCAATGGTAGGAAGCTTGTTTTAAACCCCCTTACAAATGAATACATGAAGTGTCCTAATTGTACTGATGGTATTTGTAGTTTTTGTGATGGTACAGGGAAAAAACAATAATAGTAGTAAAAATAATAACGACACTAGCTGCATTTTTTTCTAGTTGCAGCTAATGTCGTTATTCGTTATTGTATGAAGGTACAATATGTACTTCTAAAAAAACATTTTCCAATTAGGTATATAATTTAATTAGGAAATTGTATTTTTTGCTATATAATTTTCGATATAAATTGTATTAATAAAACGCCCCGACTCATCACGAGCCGGGGAAATTCAAATTTATAAATTTAAAGTCTTATGATGAAGATTGTCTGTTGCGCCAATATATTCGTACCACCAACATGACGACAAGCAAAACAGCTACACAAACACAAGCAAAGCCTATTTGTTCAGGCAGCGTGGATTCTTTTTTATCCTTTACCTCTTCAGTCTTGTTTTCCTCATGTTTGGTGGAAGTAGTTTTTTTATCAGTTTTGACATTCGTAGTATCGGCTGCCACCGTTTGTCTATCCTCCTTTTTATTAAAATCACCTTCTACATGCCCATCTGCCAGTAATGGAGGTTTCCCGGTCAGGCTGTCGGACGGTTTTCTTGTGTCATAAATACGGAAATCAATTACATAGCTGCCATTAGTGGTAATCAGTTCACTCAAAGAGGTGGTTGATCCATGTACGATGTTGACCGATTCGCTGGCACTGTCCTTCCTGATTACTTCCGTGTCGGACTTGACAACCTTATGCGAGCTACCACAGGCAAACAGCAGGAACAGACACATAAAAGGAGCCAGTAATATGATGTGCCGGCTTACCCAGTTCATAACCTTAGCCAACATAGGCAATGTCATTTACACGGTTCATCCAGCCTCTCTTAAATTTATTATTGGTCGGACGCTGACGACAAATATCTTCGATGAAATCAAACCGTGCAATCTTGATCATGTCGAACAACTCACGCGGATTCTTGGCATTCACCGCGGCAATGGTCTTGGGACCTACAATGCCATCCACCGTAACACCAAGCAAGCGTTGAGGAATCTTAATTCCGTGCGTACCGGATGCCCAAACCCAATCAACCAATATATTAGCAACTGATTGGGATTTAATCTCGTCAGCTTTCCATCTGTCCCAATAATGCGGTTTGAGAACACGGTTAACAACATCCTCATGAGTAAGCAGATGTAGGTCATCCACATCTATGTCACCGTCACCGTCCTTGTCATAGCCGCACGATTTCCATGCACCGATAGTCACTCCCATATTGGTAGCCCCACCCAAATCGTCAGGGTCATTTACAAAACCGCCCTCCCATTTCAGAATAAACGGGGCAAGTTTTCTTACGTCAGCCATTTTTCTTTTCCTCCTCTTTCTTTGGTTATAAAAAATATTGTTATTTTTGCAGTAGACTTAACGTGCTTTTCTGGGTAAACCAAACTCAATTGTACCGGTCTGGCGAGACCGGTTTTTTATTATCCTGCCGGTTCGTCTTTTGCACTTCGTCAAACAAGACCTTTGCCACTATCCTAGCGATATCATCTTTATTCTCGATGATCACACTCATTGTTTTCTCAGCCTTGCGTAACTCCGCTTTTTCCCACGATTTTTCACGAACCGATTTAAACTCACAAAAAATACAATAACCCGTCCAGATCATTGAGAATACAGGAAAAGGAATAGCCACACAACATAACAAATCGATGAAGCACAACTCTATGAATGGAGTAAAATACTTCTTCGCCTTGATAGCTGTTTTCTTATACCCAGTGGATGTTCTTGCCTCCCCGCGTTGTTTGGCCTTCATTATTCCTGAGACCAGATCCACAAACATAGCGCCGATAGTGGCGGCGATACACAGGGCTATCAGTACAATGTGTATCATCATGTGCTCGTTGATAAAATTGTAAATTACGTCTTTCATTACTTTGTCTTGATTATAAAATATATTGTTCCAAAGATATGTCTATTTACTTGCGCCATTGTTGCAGGATTACTTAAATCCATTGCCATGATATGACAATAAAAAAAGAGCCTGATGACAATATTTATTGCCATCAAGCTCCTGGTTACTCTGCAAAGATAGTGAAAACTATTCCATATTCAATCCATATTGAAAAAAATAATCAGGAGCAATATTCCATCATCCGGAAAATTTAAAGAGTTACAATATTAATAGAAAACAAATAGGATTCATGAAATCTACCGGTTGTCTATAAAATCAGATGTTTCTAAGCCCTTATCGGGAAATATCTTTACTTTTCTCCTTTTCCTTTGAACGTTTTTCAAGTCACGCACAATGGTGCCGGAAAGCACCTCCGAATAAATCTGTGTGGTCTTGACGGAAGTATGTCCTAATAGCTTCTGGACTGTTGTAATCGCAACTCCCTGATAGACCAGCAGGGTGGCACAGGTATGCCTGCTTACATGGTAGGTTATCCGTTTTTTGATACCACACAACCCGGCCAGCTTTCGAAGCTGCTTATTCACTTCCGAGTTACAAGGCAAAGCGGCAAAACTTCCGATATCCGGATAACGGTCAAGAATGCCCAATGCCCTGCTTTCAAACAGCAGATGCAACGGCAGACGGATTTCCACCCCTGTCTTGACGGATTTGAAGTACAGCCACCGCTTGCCGTTTATTCTAATGAAATTATTAGGTGTAAGCTGGCAGAAGTCAGAATAGCGCAATCCGGTATAACAGCAGAACAGGAAGGCATCGAGCATATGGCGCATGGACTCCTCTTCCACTTCGACCGTTTCCAGCTTCTTCAGCTCGTCCGGGGTAAGAAACTCATGTCTGCCTTTCTCCTGTTTGATTTTGTACTTTCTGAACGGATAAGCGTCTGCGTGCATATATCCCTGGTTGATTGCCTCATTGACCAAGGTACGGAGCTGTCTCATGTGCTTGGCTATCGTATTGACCGCATTGCCCTTTTCCCTTAAGTATTGCTCAAAATCACGAAGGAATGTATAGGTAATATCCTTGAAGTCCAATCCGGAACGGAAATCATGCAGGACCGCCAGTGTAGAGTGCAGGTTGTCCTTGGTGGACTGTTTCTTGTCCGAATTGTCAATGGCTGACTTAGCGAAAGTGAAGAAGCTGACATTCACGGCACTTTTCTTTTTGACGGCATCTTTCAGCAAAGAGAGTGTGGCAGGTATTCCGCGCTTCCAATACCCCAACTCTATGCCTTGCAGATACAGGATGTATTCATAGAGCATTGTGTTGAGTTCGTTAGATTGGGGATGGTTAATGACTTGTGTCCCCTCACGGCTCCAGCACTCCGGTTTGAGGTAAACATTGGTCTTCAGGTAGATTTTCCTTTGGTTCAAATAGGCTTCAACCTGTACAAGGGCCGTGCCTTGCTTATTAAGTGTGTTCTGGCGATTATATACAAGACGGTATCTGATTTTATCCATTTTTCTGCAAAGGTGCGAAAAGATTAATAGAAGAAAGGTATCAATGTGGAACATTTCCACATCATCCCACACTATATGAGGATTTTTTCCATTTTACATATAATTAGTAAAATATTAACTAACTGATAATCAGTTTAATTATTCTTTTGGCATAAAAATTGTCCTATCATTATCGTAAAACAATAACCATTAAAAATATAAGATTATGAAAAAATTTTTTGTTGCAGTAGCATTGGTAATGGGATTAGGAACAACAGTGGCATTTGCCGAAAATTTGACCTCAGGTGTTGAAACAGTCATGGCAGTAAATGACTTCACCCCTATTGAAGTGAAAGACCTTCCGGCAGCGGTAACGGAAGCAATCGCCAAAAATTTTGCGGAATCAACCGTCAAGGAAGCGGCGGTGGAAGCGGCAGAGGATGGTAGCAAGACCTATCAGGTTGTTCTGACAGACAAGGAAGGAACTGAAAGTACGGTGTTCTTCAATGAAAAAGGTGAAATACTGAAATAATATATTTTGCGTCTCTTTGAATAAAGAACATAAAAAAGGCGGGATTCACCAATCCTGCCTTTTTCAATACAAACTGCTTTGCTAGCAAGATGCCTTACAACATCCAAGCTTAATGAATCAAAAAATAAAAACACATTCAGTTATTTGTGATAGCAAAGTTATAACAAATATTTTTAAGAAAAATCTTATGCATAAAAAATGCACAGAATAAACTATATACAGACCAACATACAACAAACATTTAAAATAATATTGTAATACAAAGGTCATTGGTACAAATCTTTCTGGAAGAACTGATAGGTGTTGCAACGAGTGAAAAAGATGGATTGATGCCATCAATTCAAAGAATGACCACTTCATATCAAAAAGACCAGCAGAAGTATTGTAAAATTGCCGAATTTGAAAATGATACAACAGGAATATCAATGCTTATTTCAGTATTTAAGAACCATGAAAATTCATCTCCGTCTGTTGTTTTATTAACAGGATATAGCGATGGTCTATCCGTTAATTCGATAAAAAGAGGAACCTATTTAACTAATGTTTATTATCAAAAAAAAGAGAACAAAACCATTGTTTATGTAAAATCATCAGCATACGTGTATATCAGTACATTGTGCATTGGCACGAATGGGGGGCTCAATCTAAGCCATGAAAACAATCTAGATTTACCATCCGGCGCAATCGAAATTCCTATATCTTGACAAGAATTTAGCAATATTTGAGAGCTGGAAGGACTAATGCCGATTGCCAATTTAGGAAGTGAAGGGCTATTAAGGAAAGGTGTTCTTTCTCCTGTATTGGCTTGCAATAAAGGCTCTGTTCAAGAAGTATGTATCGTTCGCATAGCGAATTCAGGCAACTCCTATGTCGGTGTAATATTGTATATATATTGGGGTGGCGTTACAGGTATGTTCTTTATTAATAGTAATACTGGTAACTCCTATATCATAAGGAAAGTCAACGGTAGTATAACTTCTGAAATAGAGTTCAAACGAAAAGATGGTTCCCTCTTCGTTCGGAGTAAGACAAACACAGCTTCATTTCGTGTAAGTGCTTTGTTTTTGGATTCTAGTTTTGTTGACCTGTCTTCATCCATGAATATAGTTGATGAGAATCTGGATGATGCTGAAAATGTAGAAATACTATAATTATTTGGTAACATGAGGAGCGGACGGGTGTGGACCGGCACCCATCCGTTTTATCTCATTAAAATATGACTTATTTTTAATACTATGTTGTTTGTATTTGTTTCCAATCAGTCCAAGTTCCATTATTACATACTCGAATAAAAAATCTGCTCTGAAAATCTACATGAGTTTGCTTGAGGGTGACATCATTAATAGCAATCGTTTCCAAAAATCCGTAATTACTTGATGTATTGGGTTTATTATCCAATGATTGGACTTTATCAACAAACATATATCCAACCTCCTTAAATTCATTAAAATCAGTAATACTACCAGATCTCCTTCTGTACCATGTATCATTTATCCCTAATAGTCCTTCCAGTACTGAGGCATTGGCTTTCAACGCCTCACTTAATTCCATCTTTTCCATAATATTTTTTATTTACCAGTTTCCAAATTGTTTTTCTTATAATCCTGCCATGAGTCGGCAAGCTGCCCCACCGAAGCGGAAGTGTAGAGGTCAAGTATATGAATCTCGTCATCGGCAAGCTCCACAAGCTCGTTCCGATAGATCTTCTCCGCAAGCACGTGCGCCGGAAGACCGGGCACGTTCCTGTAAATGCCGTCAGCGATATCCTTACGGATATCCGCTATCACCATATCCTGTCTGTCTATCCCCGTGAACAGGGGAAATTTTGTAAAATCAACTTTCATAATATTCTTAATTAAATACTGTTATCCGTAATAAAACATAACCCAATAATTGCCCATACATTTAATGAATCCGGATGAATAATCCAAATCCATATAGGACGCCTCTTTTCCTCCAGGGGCAGGCAGGATGCGCCCTCCTGTCAGTCTTACCCCGCCGCTCATACGTTTGAAGTATATGGTATGTCCGGGAACATTCGGAGGAAGCGTCACCGTTATGTTACCCGTATTAATAAACATCACATTGTCATCATTGTTATTCAGGGAGGTGCTGACGGATATGTTCCTCCAGTTGCCCACTATGCCACGGAGAGAAACATAACTGTCATTGTCCGGATGAAGGAAAATGTTACCTCCCTCCACGAACAGGGGAATGCTCGGGGTCTTGATATGCATCCCGAGCATGGCGTTCGGACTCTGTATGTCAATTCCGGCATCATACTTAATCCCTTCGATTGTGACAAACTGCGTGTTTCCCCCGAGTTTTACGCTTGCGAACGTCCTGTCGTTATAAAACTCAATCTGCCCGGCGGATAACTTGAAACCGACATAGGAATCCGTTCCCTCATAAAGAGTTTTTGAGGACAACATGCCGGAATCTATGGAAAACGGACCGATACGTCCGCTATCCGCCGTGATTTTTCCGCTGATATCCACGTTGACCGCTCTGATACCGTCCGCATCAATCATGGACGCCTTGATCTTCTCGGTCAGCAACAGCTTGGTGGCGATAAAAGTCCAGCTCTGTGCTACCTCCCAGTATTTTATTTTTCCCGAAGCCACATTCTGTTTGGGGGTTTCCGTCGATACCGACGTATGCGAACAGATGCACAGGTACAGCAGGTTGTCATACAGCACTATGTCGTAAAACAGCTGCCCTTGCTTGCCTTCCAGGTAAGACACAGACGCCTCCCATACACGCATACGCATACGCGCTCCCTTATCTCCCTTGTCACCTTTGGGAGCAAAACTGACCTGTCCGGTTCTTGTCACCAACGGCATATCACCTCCTTACTCCTTGGTTGTGATGGTCCATGCCACGTTGCCTCCTGCCTGCTGGCACATGTCCCAAGTACACGTGCCGGAAGTGGCTGCCGTACCGGAGGTGGACGGGTTAAGGATCACCCCGGCACTGTCCATGAACACGAAATAGAAAGTCATGTCCTTGTACTTGGTGGTGCTCCCACGCTTGACCAGAATGGGCTTATAGACCACCGTGTCGCCGCTTTCCCGGATGGTCTCGTCCTCGGGCGTGGGATTCAGGATCAAATCAAACGGATCGGACGCATCCATTACGGACTGCGTGTCCTGACCGATGAGCTTGCCGCCCTGGTACACCTCCACCTTGAACACCCCTGTCGTGTCAACCATATCGTTGGTGACGGTCAATGTCTGCGTGGTCTTTCCGCTCAGCACGCTCCACGCACCGTTGACCTGGTTGTACCACTTGTAGGTCAAGCCTGTAGTGATCTCGTCACTGCCCATACGCGCTACGGCTTTCAGAATACAGCTCTGCCCTTTGTCCCGAAGGGTAAAATACTTGTTGTCACCGGCAACGATCGTCACATGCTTCTGGTTCCCGACCCCCTTGGTGATGGGGATGCTATAGACGAACTGGACGGTGTCGCTGGTATTCCCTATCGTCACGGTAGCTTCACCCTTGATGGTACAAGAGGCCGCTCCGCTCGCCTTGACCAGGTTCTTGACGATCTGCAATCCGTAGTAATCCGTCGTACCGGACTGGTAAGGGATAAACTTGAAATGTCCCGTCTCACCGCCAAACGTGTTGGTGGAGACATTGCCCGAGAACTTGATCTCGACATCATTGAAATACCATTTCATGGAGGAAGGGACCACCAGCCCTTCCGCCGCCCGCGAAGAGGTGAGAATGAAGGACAAGACGGGCTTGAGCGAAGCGAAGTCCGGTGCGATGTTCGTCGGTGCGGACGCTTCGCCCATATACTCCTGATACAGATCTCCCTGGTTACACTGGATCGACGGCATATAAACGCCACCCTTTTGCGAAAATATGACCTGTCCGGTCGCGCTGGCCAAACTCATGACGCTCCTCCTTCCCCGGTTGTTTCCGTACTATCCGTGCCTTCGGAGCTCTCTCCCCAAGAGGCCGGTGTGAATACTTCGACGGGATGGTCCGTACCGTCTATCTCTTCTTTCGCCGCCTGCGGGGTCAGACAGATGCCGCCCACTTCCTTGGCTCTCTCAAATACAGTGTCGCCGGGGAAACGTGCCACGTCCGCCTGCCACAATAATACATTGCCATCCGCTGTCCTGTTGCGGATACCGGTCAGATGCAACCGGTCTGCAACCTCCTTCGTTACTTTAATGTAAAATGCCATACTACTATTATTTTTAATGTTATCCAAATTTTCTTGCTACTACCGCCTTGCCCCCCTGCGTGAGCACCTTGCCGCCTTGTGTCAGCGCCACGTAAGGGCCTCTGTCCTCCACTTCCAGCTTTAACATCATGCCGTTGCTGAAAGGTATCTTGGGAGAATATCCGCCGGCAACCTTGGTATATCCGGAATCTCCGCTCTTCTTGACGTACCAGTGACAGTTAAACATGGCGGATGGATTCGGGATAACCCCCATGGTATCCCGAATGACGGGCTTGGGAAAGATGGCGTAAGTCCCGTCCGGAACACCCGCAGGTACGCCCTCCCAGTCGGCTTCAATCTTCGGAATCCTGCGGCGTATCACCGTAGAGACTGCCGGGTCCGATGCGCCCGGGGTTGATGCCGGAGTCCCGGAAGCCGCATAGGTGGCCTTGCAGACAATCGTGATGTCATCGCCTATATAATTGCGGTCAATCTTGTATACATTCTTGTTCAGTGATACAAACTCCCAGTCGTTGTCACCCGCTCCTGTGGTTATCTCCTCCAGCGCTCCCGTAGACAACAGACGGTACCAGAAGAACCTGCATTTGCCCGTAGCCGTCACGTCCGTGTCGCCTACCATCAGTTTGGCCGTGATGGTCTGTGCGGTGATGTCACGCACCGGGTTCCAGTCCAGCGTGGACGGGCTGTCTATCGTCAACACGGGGATGGCATCCGTACCGTCAATGGTGCGGATCACCCGGCTCATTTGAAAAGTGAACAGCTGTCCGGTACGTGTGTCGGCATATTCCGCGTAAAACTCCAGCGTGACGGGTTTTAGGACGGCGACATTTCTTTTCATTGTGATCTGTCCCTTGCTGTCACCGGACTCCGTAATGCTGTAGTCTGTGTTTGTCGACGTGATAAGCGTGCGTGTGGATCCGATGCGCTCGTACCACTTCATGTTGGTCAGCCTGGAGTTGACCGCCCCGATCTTAGTCACCGCTTCCGGGTCCGTGGCGTTGCACCGCGGAAACAGGACCAGCGGTGTCAGCGTATAGTCCGGAGTGTATTCAGCCTTGTCAGCCTGGTAGACCTGCATGTCCGGCACGCTGCCCACCACCTCGATGTTACAACTGGTTTGTAACAGCCGGTAGTTGATTTCTATTTTTCGTTGCTTTGTTGCCATTGTATAAAACCATTTTAAAATGTTACAAAATTCTCCGCCACTTCAAACTGCTGCCCGTCACGCAATAACGCCTGTGCTTTAAACGTACACACCCGCATGTTGGTATAATTCGGTCCGAGATCATCTATCGTCAGAGGAAGATTTTTCCCGGCGCCGGCACGCTTCACCGCCCATGCGTTATCTTCTGATACATTCCCGGTATCACGCGTCCAGCTCACATCAGCGTCAAGTATATGATCTGTCACGTCACGGTTGTACAGCTTGCCGGTAATATATAGCGTTGTGGAAAAAGTCTCGATATCAAAATACCACCCCTTTGTGCTGCCGATCTCTATCGTAAATTCCGGGTTCCCTTCCAGCATCGCCCATCCGGCCGCCGCATATTGCGGTTCGTCGGCTGTTCCCGTCATCAGGCACTTCCATTTGCAGCCGTAGTGCCAAACCGTGTCCGCCCGCTCCTGCGTATTGGTGTAAGGATTGTCAGAGGACGCGACTTCGGCCGACCAAAAGCCACGGTCCACCAGTTCCTGTACGGGCAGTCCCTGCCAGTCCACCCGGTAAAGTTCACCGAAGATGCCGGCACGGGCGAATATGTACGAGTGCTTATAGTTGACGGGGAGATTGTCAAACAAATCCAAATTGGGCAAACGCCCCAATATCATGTAATAGTTGTTCTGTTCCAGGACAGGTTTCGTTACTCCTTCCAGCCAGACAAGACATTTATCCGTGGTGGCGGACAAATACCAGTAGCTTTGCCTGTCCTCATTGAAGGCGTTTCCTCTTCTGGTAATGATCGTCAACTCTGTGGGAGGATAGTTTTTACCGCCCGGCACCTCACTGTCCGGGTATGACAACACCGAGATGGAGTTGGCCGGGACATTCTTGGACAGCACGCGCATCCACGAGGCGTAATACTCCCCCGTTGAAAAGAGGTTGTTTACAATCCCGTACACTATATCACCCTCCTGGAATGCGGTGAAGTCATTCTCCCAGCGCTTGCGCAATTTCAGGGTATAAGTTCCGTCGCTCTCCAAAGCCACGGACTCAATGACTCCGTTCTCGGAATATGAGGTGTCGCCTTCCTGCGCGTTCAGACGGTTATAGATGATTTCCTTGAACACTGCGGAGCCGCGTACCTCAAGACGCTCGAACTGACCGCGCCCGTCGGGATAGATACCGGCACCTTTACCGGCAATCATGGAGTCGATGAAATTGCCGAACTTCAATAAGAAATTTGTTCCGTCCGCTTGATCCTTACGAAGGAACATTACTAAGGAGCGCAATGCGGAATACACGTTACTATCCGTGGCCGGTGTAGAGTCATTCCTTCTTATCACATACACGCCGCTGCCACCACCGCCCGTATAGGTCTGTCCTTTCAGAGTAAGGCTCTCAACCTTCTCCTCCAGCTCGCCGATACGGGAATAGGCAGCCGTCTCACCAACGGTATAGACAGGCGAATCAAACGGGAAATCCAAGTTAAATTCAAAACCGATAATCCTTGACTGCCTTCCGTTATCGAAATAGGCTTTGTTAATAAGATTAACCTTTTGACCAATGCTGTAGAGGTTATGAATGCCGTCCTCGCGGTATGCGTCACCGGACATCATCGTGCAGTCGTAAGTACTCGGGTCAACCTTTGATTTGGAAGCGTATTTTTCCGTCTTGACCTTCAGTTCCTGTTCTGCAGCACCCACAAGCCCCAGTTCGGTTATTTTCGTGCTGTCCCAGCCGGATAGTACATATTCATCTCCATCCTGGGGAAAGAGCACATCGCCGGGAAGCGGTCTGCCGTAGTCCTCATTCCTGACTATCTCCCAAAGCTGTGCCTCAGGGTTCCATCCGCCATCCTCCAGCTTCTCCGGCTTTCCCTCAGGATTGAACTTCACGGCGAACTCCAGACCGTTGAGAAGCCCGGACGCGAAACGTATCCTCAGCTCCTGACCGGGGAGGATATATTTCTCGGAAAAGTTAACACCTGTATCCCTGAAACGGTAGGCATTCCATTTTTCCTCAGTGGTTGTGCCGTCCTCATTCTCCACCTTGTCCGTCACCTCGATGGTAGTAACATCCGACATGGTGCCCGTTCTTCGGGGATAGACTTCATCGAAGATAACCACCTGTTCAATGGCTTCCTCGGTGGTCATATTGGGATAAGCGTCTATGTACGGGGTTCCTTCGGGTAACATCAGCCTGCGCTGCACCACACCGTTCACAACCACGGTCTCATCAACCGGACGGTAGTTAGAAGGGATGTTCTTTGTCGAGCCGAAAGCATAGATTCTTGTCGCATAGGTGGACCGGGATTCAGATCGTGGCATTTCCTGCACGTTTTTCTCGATCTCGAAGTCCACCGCGTCGCCAAACTCACAACGCCCGAAATGGATTATATTCTCGGTTATCCAGCACTCGCAATCCCATTTTTTCGCCATGGAGAAACAGGCATCCAAAATGTTGATGTTCTCATAAGACATCAGTTGTGATTTGTTCTCTACCGTACTGTCAATGGAGAAAACAAAATCCTGTCCTTTGTATGTGTAACCAAGAGCCTTTAAATTTCTCAGGACTATACCGGCTTGTACGTCAAGCGGGGCAGTCAGGTTCCAGGACGCCTCCTGTCCGGCCGTCTCCGGGGTATATTTGAAGATTTTGTTTTTCCATTTCCAATAATAGGCATCAAGCTGAAGCTCATAGTCGTAGCCGACGGTATTGGTGTTGAATGCGGGCTTCTGCAAGTCGCACACCTCGAACAATCCGAAGTCACACTCCACGTATGAGCCAAGTTTGAAATATATGGGATTCTCTAAGGAGAACTTTAACATGATGTAGTCCTCCTTCATCAGAGTGAACTTACGCTTGCAGCCTTCATTGATCAGAGTTGTAAGCTGGATAGCACCGGATATGTCTTTGATGTCGATTTGTTTCATGTCTTCAAAGTTCGGAGATAAAAAAAAGAGTACCCAATTTTGAGCACTCACATACACGACAATAAAACCAATGTCGTGAATTAAGTTCTGTTGGCCGAATTATTTCCTTTTATTCCGCACATACAATAAAGTCTTATCTTTTGTTATAAGACACTCGCGAATCGCTTTTTGTGTCATTTCCTCGCCAAACCTATTATAGAATAACTTTATGGTACAATTGCCCACACCTATTATTTGAACTAAATAGGGTGTGTTATCCACACCCTATCATCTACTTTCGCCCTTCCGGGCTCGGATTTGGCTCGTTGAACTTGGCTGAAATCTTTCCAAAAGTTCGGTCTAAACTCTGTGCGTAAGTGATACTTTTACCGAGATAAATCAGATGATAAATCTCGCTACTATTAGCCGGGACTTGAATATCAACCTTGCCTTTATAAAGCTCATTGAAGAAAGCTTTTTTCTTTGATTGATAATCAGACTGAGAATTACCCTCGATAGTGAACGAAAGAGTTATTTCCCTCTCATCGACTTTAGGATTATTGATTATTACCCGTTTCCCATGTTCAAGTCGGCTTTTGTTCTCAATAAAATCCTTCATGGGAGCGGATGCCCCAATAACATCAAGAAACCCCTCTCCCATTCTCACACCCCATGTTGTATAAGCGTTTTCGCCATTAATTAATAATTCATCCATAGACTATAATTTTGCTGTATTCTTTTTAACTTCTGCTATATCTCTTTGCATCTGTTGAATAGGTTTGACGATTGCCCCTGTATTTTCTGAAATCTGTACCAATTCAAGATAGGATTGCGCTATCAAATCCCGCGTATCATCAGCAATATTTCTTGTTTCCGTATCTATGGAAAGTAGAGCATCTGCTTTTACTGTTAGTAGATTAAGTGATTGAGATTGAATAATATTCTGATTCTTTATTTCTTCTCCTGCAATCTGCAATGCTGTAAACCTACCGTTCAACTCTTCGCCAGTATCTTGACTCATTTCCTGAAAACCTTTGGATGAAGCTGACTGGGATGTTGATTCTTGCGAAATCTTATCATATCCGGTTGCTGCGGCAAGTTCGTCACGGAGCTTCATGGCTTCGTCCACATAACCCATGTATTCATCCATCAGCTCCTTACGCTCATTATTGTCAAGCGTACCATCATCCTTCATGGCTTCACCGAATTTATCATACCATGCCCTCAGTTTGTCACTAAACCGTTCACCGATGGCATTTGACAGCATCGCTTGCATGAAATATTTGGATATGTCATCAGCAAAATCCTCCGCACTCTTCTCCATATCCATCAGACTGCTTACAAAACTGTCATACATGGAATCGAATGACATTCCGATCAAGCCCTCATAAAGACTGTCGGTCAGTTCTTCCAGTTTTCCTGCCTGCTCTATATAATCATCCAGCTTGTCGGTAACACGCTCACCGTAACCTCCCTTACCGGAAGATTCCATGATATCCCATAACCATACGTCCGACCGTAGAGCCTTCATCTGTTCGGGGGTCAGATTCCACAAGGAATCAGTGCCGGAGAAATCCTGCATACCGGTAGCTTTTCTTGCGTGTTCCAGCATTTCATCCGTCCATTTCAGATAATGCTGCCAACTGCCGTGGCTCTTATGATATCCGGCTTGCTCCTTTGCTATTTGCAGATAGTTTTTATTGACTTCCTCCTGATATTTTACAGCTTCCTTGTAAGATTCAACCGATTTCATTCCCCTGCTTGCCTTCATCTCGTCAGTCAGATCCTCGATGGCCGTTTGCAAAGTTTCATTCCTGTTCGTCAGCCTGTCTATCGTTTCCTGTACTTCCTTGGCGTTTCCACCTATTCCAAACAGGGAGTTGAAGCCTCCGAATGAGATCGCGTTCAGGATGTTTCCTATGCCGTCCCTCAATGACCTGCCGATTGTGACAAACAAATCCCCTGACAAGACATCACCGATAATTCCACTGACCGCGTTCAGAACAGCATCAAGCAGACCACCGACAAGATCACTCAATCCGTCTTTGAGTACGTCAATGATGGACAGAATCCATCCGACAATGGGGACCTCCTTAAGAGATTCTGACGTTTTTCCTATGACATCCTTGAATCCGTTCACGGTTTTGATAATTCTGCTATACGCGTTATATAATCCACCGGATGAAATCTGCTGCAAGCCTCCCAACAAATTTTCCATGCTTGCTTTCAGTCTGGTGGCGGTATCAGTCACATTACGCTGGGCCTGATTGGCGATATCCGTCTGTGTCTTTACATTGGCGGATGCAATGTCAGCATTCTGTCGTGCTATATCAAGGGCATTCGCTGTAACCTGCTTTTCTTCTTCTGTTCCACTCTTCTGTGCTTTGGCGTAATCATCCTGTGATTTCTTTAGTTTTTCCAAAGCGGCTGTTTCAATCTCTATGGCATTGATACGGTTTTGTTCGGCTGTATGATAGGCTTTTACATCCTCTCCAAGTTTCTTGAAGTTGACTCCACTTGTACCACCCAAAGACTTTTCCATCTGGCTGATGGCGTCAATCAATGATTTCTGGCTTGCCTGATCGGAGTTCTTGAACTTGTCAGTCCGTACATATTTTTTCGCTTCGTCCAAGGCGGGCTTTATCATGTCGGAAAACATGGAACCAAACTCACCGAACACAGTAACCCAATCTATATTGGCTTTTATGGCTTCTGTTTCCTTGTTCTGTATGGCAACATCACGTTGTTTCTCCAGTAACTTTACTTGTGCACTATTAACACCGTTTTCTTCCTGTGCTTTCCTTATTTTTTCCGCATACTCTTGGGCGATAGCCAATTTCTGCTGCTGGAACGTGCCATATTCTTTCAAGTAGTCGTTCAAAGCCTGTTGTTCGGCTTTCAGCTGTCCTTCAGTTACATCGGAAATATCTTTATCTCTCATACTTTCGGCATTGGTATAAGCTTCTGAAATTTTCTGTGCCTGCTTGTCGGTCAGCTTACCGTTACCGGCTTTGCTCCATTCTTCTTCCTGTTTTCTTATCGCATCAATCTGTTTCTGATAATCAAGGTCAATCTGTTTCAACTTCTTTTCCGTGCCTTCTCTCATCAGGTTGATTTCATCTTGCTGGTTTTTGAAACGGAGTTGGAGAAGTTCCTCGAAAAGCTGTTCTTGTTGTTTCAATAATTTCTCTGCTTCTTCTTGACGTCTTTTCCTTTCTTCTTCACCAATCTTTGAAGAATCTTCATTCGGGTTGAATATCAAATCATTAACATCTATGTTTTGTGCTAATTCATTTTGAGATTTATTTAGCTCGTATATTTCACGTCTAAGTTTAGCAATGCCTTCATCTATTTCTTCGACCTTACCCAAAGCTGCACCAACCATCATTTGTTGACCTGCATACATATCGGGATTCGCCTCTCTGTCTATTTTATTTCTTAATTCAATCTGTTTGTCAAGTTTTAGTTGTGCATTTTCTCTTTTAGCATATTCTTCTGTTATTTTAGCCTCATTTTCCAATATTTTTTTAGCATTCTCTGTCATTTTATCCTGTGCAGCCCTCGCACGTGCAGATGCAATAATCGAAGAAGTAAGTCTTGCATAAGCGTCAGCTGCCTTTCCCGTTAGAATTTCTTCTTCTGAAAGATTTTTGAAGAAATCAGGATATGATTTTTGTAGCTCATCAACAGCTTTTTTTCTTTCACGAATAGGCTTTGAAGCATTTTGAGTAGCTTTATATAATAATTCCAACTTTGTTATTTCGGATTGAGCATTTTGAACTCCTTTTAATTGAACGTCATTTAGTTGTTGTTGAATATCAACAAGAGATTTCATGACATTCTTAGCATTAAACAGCCCTGCAACCCAATCCACCACCTTATCGCCATAAAGAGTAAGCAATGTAATACCAACCGTTAATGCAGTCTGCCATGAGAATAAAGAAGAGGCAACCTGTTTCCACACCGGAGTAGCAGACTGCCCCGATTTTTTCAACAAATCATATTCGATACGTGCACGCTTAATTTCATCGGCTAAAATTGGAAGGTTGTTAGAAATGGCAGAAAAAAACACTTTCGGACCGTAAGCCAAAGAAGGAAGTTCGCGTCCTACTTGTTGGATAGACATACTAAGTCCGTTCCACTGCTTGCCATAATTACCTACATTGCGTTGGTGGTTGCCTATTGTCGCATCAAGCTCCTTAATTTTTGCATCAGCCTGATTGATAGAAGCAAGGAGTTCTTTTCCAAAAGGAGAATTACGCTCTTCTTCCGTCAGTTCACGATAAGCAATTCTCATCCTTGACAAAGACTGCGACAGTCCTTTCATAGAAGTGGCGGCAACATTATCCAACTTGACATTATTGTTCAGAGTTTGCCGTACCTCTGCCAAAGCCTCCTTATGTGTCAGCAGGGAGTTGTTCAGTTGTTCAAGCCGTTTTCTTTGCGCAGAGGACAAAGAAGAATACTCACCTTGCGACTTTGTTATCTTTTTGATTTCGGCATTAATCAAACGGATAGCGTTCATTTCCTCTACCATTCGTTTGATGTTCTCTTCTCTTGTGCCAAGAATGCCGTTTATTTCGGTTTTTAAATCATCATAAGCCTTTGCTTGCGCCCGAACACTTTCCGTTTCAGCCGTATTTGTTTGCCTTGCAGCATCTCCATTCTGTGCCGGATCAGCCGTAGGTTTAGATACAACCTCTTGTGCTTTGACAATCTTTTCGGTTGCTTTATTGATTCGACTGACAGAAAGCATAATCTTTCCTTCCGCTGCCGCAATCTTATCCACCAATACATCATATTGCCCAAGCAAAGAGGTAAGTTGTGATTGCAATCCTTTCGCTATATCAATATCCACTTTAATATTAATACCCATCAATGCTTTTTTGACATTTTCTATCTCGTTCTTCAGTTTGCGCAACTTCTGAACATCACTGTCTACATTTGAAATAATGCCTGCCATATCTATAATTTTTTTTCTATTTGTCTACCTGCATATAATATTGCTGAATCTAATACATCATACCCTTTTGAACGAACGAATGAAGCATAAGGCATACCATCCGCCAAATAAAGCCCGTCTTTTGGCTTCTCTGAATAGATTAGTAGATTTTCCGTTTCGCTTTTCGCTTCAGGATGTGAAGTGTCAGCTACTACTTCCATCCATATTATTTGCCCATCTTTCACAACGCAAGCCCCCGGAGCATTACGCAAGTTGAAAGTATGATTCTGATATTCTTTCAATCCATTACTACCACGAGCGTTTTGCGCAATGCGAATGCAATTCTTACCTATCTCAATAAGTTTTGAGTAATACTCATCTTCCGCTTGCCGGATAAGTTCTTCCAATCCTGAAATATCTCCTTTAAAGTCCATTTTTCTTGTTAAAGTTACGGCATAGCCAAATTTTAAGATGATTATTTTCAGTGAAATATGCAACAATCGGGCTATTGTGGTAAAATAATTGTGAAGGTAAATATTGGAAACTTATTTTGCTATTTCAGAGATTGCAAAAGAACGACAATGGAAGAATTGTCGTGAGAAAGTTTGACGGAATATGTTTTTGGGGTAGTTTTGTCACTAAAACAATTATACAATATGAAAAAAAGGATAAAGTATGCAGTTATCACAATATTGGCGGTATTTATAGCTGTCAATATTGCAGATTTCATCATGTTTCAGAGGTTCAAATCTATCTGCAAACAAGAAATGTCTATATTAAATAGAGAAGACTCTTTTAGTGATGAAAATAATAAAAAATTAAATGAACTGATTTCTGAAAAAGGAATGATTATTTCTATATCAAATAATCCTATTTGGGATTTTATATCAGTTATTCCCAAGTAACTAATAGCGCACCCCGACTTAACGAGGTGCGCATTATTATTTAAGCAGCATCTTTACCTAAGAACTTTTCTACGAAGTAAATTTGCCCCTTACCAGTCACTTTGGTAGTAGTAGTGACCAATACAGAGCCGTCCGGCTTGGTGATGGTGGTTTTCTTCAATTCAAAAAGCCCCAATTTCATAGCTTTCTGCGTTGGCTGATTGTAGTAGTCACCCTTTTGGCAAAGATAACCATTCTCGCGCATCCAGCTAAACAAACGGTTCTGACCGATATTCACTCCATTTTGTTGCAGTATCTTTGCTAATTCAGCAACCAAGCAAGAACGTTGAGAAGTTGAAACGGCATCGGCAAAAAGGACTTTAGGTGCATCTTTCTGAATCTTCTGTTCGGCTTCGATACGCTTCTGTTTTTCTTCTTTTAAGTTGGTTGCAAGCTGAATCAGAAAATCGGGTGAGGTCAAAGCCTTTTCAAGTGTATCGCTGGTCATGTATGCACCATGTTTGCGGATTGAGGGCAAAACTTCATCGCAAACCCAATCTTGGAACTTTTCGGCATCCGGCAATTTAGATTTCATAGTCAAACGATAAACCTCGCTTTCCTTGCCGTACTTTATGTCTTGTACACCGCCATTTGTGGGGGTCGGCAAAATAACGACCCCTTTACAGTGTTGATTTACAGCATCGGCAGGTCTGCTATACCCAAGGGCTTTTGCAACATCTGCCAAACAAAACAAAGGCTCATTACTCTCATTCATCGCGATTCTTACTTTTCCGAACTGCTCATTTTGGAAAATCTGAATATTATTCATACTTTTACACAGTTTAAAAAATTAGACCCCACCAAAGGCAAGCTCCTCACTTCTTACCAATGGCGGGGTTATATTTTCAGCTGTGAGGATAGCTGCGTTGTTTCTGTTTGCAAACTTATTATATAATCGTGTAAGAGAGAGATTTTTATTTTACCATAACACGACAATCGTTTCATTGTCGTGAAGTTTTTGGTGGTGGTCTCGTTTTCATATGTTTCATACTTATTTAGTCAATACATTGTCTATCAATCCACGAAGTTCTTTCAGCTCTTCTTCGGTCAATCCATACACATTACCCAATGCTGAAGGTTTTTCAATCTTTAAACCGTACTTTACCCCCCCTGCTGTTTCTCTTTGGGTAAAATGGCGATAGCAAATCGTTTACTCATTTTCTTGTTGTTTTTGATTTATAACTATGTTTTTAATCTCTCATTTGGTAGCAATTATTGGCGGTGGTCTTGTTTTGAAGTTCATAATCGTATTTATATGCTTGGATATATTCTAAATCCCTCTACCAGTTTCCCTTCAAAATCAGAAATCAACTTGCGTATCTGCTTGTTTTGATTATCAGCGTTTATATAGTGTCCTGCCAAATAATAACTTTCTACATAGGCATTGCTTATTTGGGCAAATATATTGCGCAATCTTTCTTGGAAAGGCAATTTGTCGCAATCATATACGCCTGCCTGTATCTCACCATAAATACCAAATCCGACCCCATTCTCTCTTCTTATTTTTGCTGCTGTTTCTTTCAACCGTTTATTGAAACAATTCAGTTCGGATTTGAATATCTTTTCAGCATACTTGGTGCAATCATTCTTGCGGAGCATTTCTTCCATTTCGTTAAAGGCGTTAATGTACGCTTCTTTGAATTGTGCAGCCACCCTGCCAGTGAACCCCATAGCCAAAAAGGTGAACCCATCACGAGTTAAATAGTACATGGGTCTTTTTTCACCTTTTTTATCGACATATTCAACGGGCGCAAAATTGCGCTGGTTAAATAACTCACTACAATCCAATGATTTAATAGCCCTTAATACATCTTTATGTGCTTTGCCAAAATACTTGGCAACCACCAATGAAGAGGTTACCGCTTGTCCATCTCTTACTTCAATCAAATCAATTTCACATGAAGAAGAATTTTCCATTTTAATAATTTCTGTTCTCATATTCGTTATATTTATGTGTTTATACTATTTCGAGCGCGTTGCCTGTGAAGGTGGTGCGTTCTTTGCTTACCACTGTTTTACTTGTTTTTTCAATTCATCATATTTGCCGTTCATTAGCATTTCGACTTCACGATGAAAGTTTATATCAGTCAAGCGAAACTCTATCAAAGCACGCTTGTACGCATCACCTTTCTTATGATTGTTAATAAGGTGCATCATCTGTTTGCTATCCAAGCCGTAACCGTTTTTGCGATTGAGATTCTTAGCTCTGCACATATCGCTTTCTCTTAGTTCTATTGTTTCCATAATCTTTATATTTTGAGTTATTTCATTTCTACTTTGCTCTGACTTTAATCACCACAATATTGAGAACCCATATACCCACGGCTATTTGAATTGTAGCAGTCAGACCAAGTAATCTTACTATCATTGTAAGATGTACGCTCTACCGGCTTCTGGTTGGCTAACATAGCCTTTATCTTAACTTCTCTTTCTTCTGCAAACTTGATAGCGTCTTTCGCCCAACGCCAAGCGAGTTTCAGGCATTCGCCAAAAGTTCTGCCCATTCTTGAACGGCTATTGTAGAAGCGGTGAGCGTCTTTCATTATTTGAGATAAGTTGTAGCGTTTCATATATCTATCGTTTTATAACCACGATGCAAATGTAAACCGTTCACTTTAAATAATCAAACAAAATAGAAATATTTCGCTTTACATTAACTCAATTTAAGAATAGCTATCGCTTTACATATTTAAAAGTATGTATATTTGCACAAAATATAATTTAGAATAGTTATGGCTTTACGAATAAAAGAAGTTATAAAAGAGCAAGGAACAACTGTTCAAGAGCTTGCTGATAAGATGGGAATATCCAGAGTAGGATTAAGTCAACACATAAATGGCAATCCTTCAGTAGAAGTATTAGAACGAATAGCATCTGCTTTGAATGTTCAAGTTTCAGACCTTTTTGAAAAATCTTCCGATGAAGTTATAGGAGCTGTTCGCATAGGAGATAGCACTCACGTTATCAATAGTAAGGATGATATTAAGAAGTTAGCGGAAAAATTATAAAACCAAAATCCAGAACTTTACTCATAATCTCTTTGTTCAATGAGAATAAGAAGGCATTATTTGTTATAACTATAATTTTATAGCTATATTTGCTGCTGAATATTTTCTTATTTTTAAGAAACGACTCAAAATCATTAAAATGGCACATCTAAAAGTAATAAATTTCGGAGCTATAAAATCTGCTGATATTGAAATAAAAAAATATAATTTTTTTATCGGTCATACATCAAGTGGAAAGAGTACAATTGCAAAGCTTATCGCAATATTCAACAATTCTATATTTTGGGCTATCAAAGAAGGAAACTTTAAAGCATTCACCAACTTATTAGAAAAATACAATATAAATTTTTCATTCGATTCATCCACAAAAATTCAATATCGTAATGAAAAATACATTTGGGAAATAGAATTAAATAAATTCCATAGTAATTATAAAGATGCAGATCTCATGGAGATGGCTAACACATCTGAGTCCTATGATTTCATATTAAAATTTATAGAAAAAAAAGAAAGTGAATCGTCATTAAAAGATTTAATAGATGCTCTAAAAAATTCCATAAAAGACGATAAGCTAAAGAAAGAAAATGCATTTTTCTCAAACTTCATTAAGCCACTTTTGATGAGCGTCATTTATGAAGAGTGTATTCCTGTATACATACCAGCTGAAAGATTGTTAATTTCAACATTTTCTAATAGCATATTCTCTTTATTACAGGCAGGAGCTAGTATTCCTGATTGTATAAAGGATTTTGGAAGTTTATATGAAAAAGCTAGAATGCAATACAAAAATATTGATATAGACATACTAAATATTCAAGTATCTTTTAATAATAATGGCGATACTATATATTTAACAAATGAGCATAAGGAATTAAAGTTATCCCAAGCTTCAAGTGGAATTCAATCAATCATTCCCCTATGGACTGTATTTAATCAGTATGTTGAAAGCAAGAAAAAACAAATGTTAGTTATAGAAGAACCAGAATTAAATTTATTCCCTTCTACTCAACATTTCCTAATTGATTGGATTATGAGAAAAATGAGAAAGTCAAATGGAAGTATTGTGATTACAACACACAGCCCTTATGTATTATCAGTAGTAGATAATTTAATATTTGCACAAGAAGTATTAAAGAAAAGCAACAACAAAAAACTTGTTTTACCTAAAATAAAAGAACTCATTCCCTCAATGGCTCTGATTGATTTTGATGATGTATCTTCTTATTTCTTTCATTCAAATGGAACTGTTAAAGACATAAGAGATACTGACATTAAATCTTTAGGCGCAGAATATATTGACGAAGCGTCCAACGAACTAGGACATATTTTTGATGAACTTTGTAATATCGAAAGAGATGGGTTGTAAATGCTTTGAAAGAAAAACTCAATTTACGGACACTACATCTTTTGATGACAAATATAAGTTATCTAAATGTAGATGTACTTCACGTTTCACTGTTGGCGAGAATAAAAGTAAATTCACTATTGTATCTAAGCAGGTTTCTGAAGTTGACAAAATAAAAATTGACGGTTATTTTGACAGTTCATCGAAACATAGAAAGTGTGACTATTTATTTGTATATACACCAACTTCGCCTTCCAATTGTATTTATATTTTTGTAGAACTAAAGGGAACAGATATAGCACATGCTGTAACGCAAATTGGCAATACAGTGAACTTATTCTACAATCAAGGGTATTTAAAAGATAAAAAAGTTATAGGAGCTATTGTTAGTTCGCGGCATCCATCAAACGATGGTACGTACCGCAAAGCAAAACAAACTCTAGAAAAATCACTTTCATCAAAAATAAAAGATTTTCGTATAGAAAAAAAGAATAGAGAAATGACTTACGATCCTACTCATGATAAAGTTATTTAGTTAAAGCCGGATTTCTCCGGCTTTTTCTTTACTCACCATTCAGCCCCACATAAGACCTACGCGAGAACTTACGGGCGTACTGTCTGTCGGTTAATTCACCGAAATTACCTACACGAGAATGAATATTGCCAGCATACTTCCGATATGCGGCATTAACTCTCTTCATTCTTGCATCAGAAATGTTAGTCTGCGCTAATCTCCATCTCTGTGCCGATAAATCATCTAAACTTTTTCTTCTTTTGATTCAGCTTAAAATTTTAAAAGTTAAACAATATAATTTCGCCATATCTATTTCTTTTTCCTACGATTAGCTAATTCCTTACCGCTGATTCTATTCACCTTTTGACCACTTACGGTATGAAGTTTATCCCGTTGCATCATCAACAGATTCCTATAAGGGATAACCTCAAACACTTCTGTATAACTCAAATGAAGCGTGTCAATCAAATGGGCTATCTGCCCGAAGAACGTTGTGTTTCCTACTGTTTCGGTCTTGCTGCCAGCATCGACACGTTCCTCATCGAGCTGACACACTGAAAAGCCGAAATATCCATCATAGAGAAACAGACTTCCAAGGCATCTTTGACTTCTTCAAAAGTGCCGTTCTCCAATTCTTTGACCAAACTATCATTCCCGCAGATGAAGCATGAAATACCTTTCAGCATATCTTCAGTAGCTTCAGGAAGCTCTTTAATAGCCTCCATGATATTATCTCCTCGCAGGGCGATATTGGAAAAATGATGAATGGCACGACAGATAATTTTAATTGTAGGAGGTTTAATGGTATAAACCATCCCTCCTATCTCCACATTCATGAAATCCAGCCCTAACAAAGCATCAGAAACTGTTTTTGCTGCTTGATTCATATTCTTAAACTAAAAGGGGGAATGGTATATATCCATCCCCCGGTTATCACTCTTATGCTTTTACCAATGTTATCTCTTTTTTAAGAGTGGTATCAACTTCAGAAGGAGTGGTTTTAATATCTCCTGACTGAGTGACGTACCCCACTTTCGACACTTCATAGTGAACGGTAGCCCCAGCATTCACCTGCTTTGACTTGACCGTTACACCGTCCAGCTTTACGGTCGCATCGGAAGGAGTAGGTACAATGGTTACTGTAGTTCATGCCTGCAAAGCTTTAATCTGCCCTTCTTCATAGTTATATTCAGAAGATACACCTTCAATTCCCGGTTCCTGCACCAAGCCTTTTACAGCGATTGCAATTGCCTTATCCGTATTGGCTTCACGGGAAACAATACGGCATTTTGGGAAGATGAACCAGACATCATCATCGGTCAGACAGAACAATGCTTTGTTAATGACCACTTTATCCAAAGCACGCTTCCAACCCACATCTTTAGATGTTGCCTGAATAACATCGCCCCCCATGAACGCTTTCTTTGTCTTCCAGTCATATTGTCCGATAGAGAAAGTGGGTGATACTTCTCCCGGCACATCATCGTAACGGTAATTCTTTCCTGTTAATTGGTTCTTGTACCCGGTGACAGAGGCTTCCGTTTCCTCAATCTGCCACGTTTCCCCGTGTACATTCAAAACCTCATCTTTCGCTTTGATAGCGGCTTGAATCAAAGTCTTTGCGATTTCGGGGGTAATGTCTGCCGTTACCTTATCAATATCGGCAAACAAGATTCTTTTTATTCCTACTGCTGAAATCATAATCTTATAGTTTTACATTTATTACTTCAAATAAAATTCTCACATTCACGTAATGGCATTTCAAAGCTGTATCCGCTTCCGTGCCAATTGATTCGATAGAGTAACGATAGGTTGTACCGTCATAGGTGCTTACTACATCATCAAGCAGCTTGCCAGCCTTTCTTTCAAGTTCGTTAAGCCGGATTGTGTTCGCTTCATTCTCGCTTAAATTGGGTACACATAGATTCACTTCTGCGAAAGATTTCTTCCAATACTTTCCCGGCTGTTGTTTCTTCGTGTGGATAACGATTCTTTCAGAGGTCAATTCACCCGTCAGCGTTTCCCCGTTGGGTACTATGCTTATTCCGAAAGCCTTGCAGTCCCGGTAGAGAATGTTTCCTATGTCGGTAGTTACTATCATTCCACAATCTCCCAATCTTCGGCAAACACATCACTGATAGACGGAACCCATGAATCAGCACGCCCGGTGTTCTCGTCGTAAATAAGGCATTGACTAGTATAGTCAATGAAACCCTTACCTTTCAGAATAAGGTCTTTTGCTGATTGCGGAAGAGATTGCATCTTTGGAATAACATCCTCTGTAATGCGAGCTGGAACCTGCTTGATTACCCACAAGCCCTTGCCATTCCAGCCGCTCCTACGGACGGCCCCACCTTGTTTCAGGACTTCGATAGCATCACCAAATGTCATCTGATGCAAGGGAGCTTCGGGGGAACCATCAACTCTACCAATACGGCATTCCAATACATTAATATACCTGCTCATAATTCTATGTTGCAAACGAAGCAAATAATTCTGATATTTGTCAGTCACAACTTCGTCTATTTTCCCAGATTCAACAAATGGAGCAAGTTTGTCCATTTTTTCATATAAATCTCGCATTTCAATATGCAAGCGGTCAAGGAAAGTATCAGCTATTTTATACGCCTTTTCAAACGTATCTTTAGGACTCCAGCTTTCATATCCATCTTCATAACGAACATGATAACCCTCATCGTCAAAATTTTCCGTTGACGGATTTTCTCTAAGAAGATGTTTTCCCCACGCGTCACCTCTTGTCATAGGTTCAGCTTCAATCTGTTTTGTTCCAATATACTTTTTCATTTTTCAAATTCTTCTTTTAATCGTTTCTCCGCATATAAAGCAGCACTACTCAAAACATCATACCCTTTAGATTCTACGAATGATGCGTATTCCGCTTCGTTTTTCAATGTCAAACCGTCTTTATCGACATCGTAATCATTGGACGTTCTCAAAGTGAGTGTATGGTCTTGATAATCCCCATGTTCCTCTGCGTACTTCACGGCTTCATCGCCTACATCAATCATCTTCTTTTCGACCTCCCATTCTCCTTCATCGAAAAAGGAGTCGACATCTGAGAAATCGGAATCTACATCCATAATTCCGAGTAGTTAAAGTAGTTTGTACTCTTTACCGTGTAGACTTCGCCTTGACCTCTTACGCCATCACCATCCATGCAACGTACTTCATCGCCAGCCTTGACAGTAATTCTTTTCTCACATACTACATGATAATTCGGACGATACACAGAGCCGTTATCAGATGAAAACTCTTTGGTAGTGTTATCATCACAACGGCACTTGCATACCTCCTGCCAGTATTCACCACCTGTTCCGGGAATAGGTCTGCCAAACTCATCCTTATCCATCGGGGTGATAACTTTTACCTGCAATATGTGTGGAGCGAATATCATAAGAAAGTCACTTTAGGTTTGTTACCCAGTTCGTCTTTCAAACCGTACTGTTTACACAGCCATGAGTACAATTTCATTAGGCTATCAACATGATTAGACCAAGACACAGAAAATCCGCTTTCGCTGACCGAAGATGGATTTTGTATCATCCACGGAATTTGCTTGGCACAAGCGACCTCTAATCTTGCCCTATTTTCCTCGGCAAAAGGTTCTTCGCCATCCAATCCCGTTCTTGAAAGTATATTTTCAACTACAAGATTAGACGGGGGATTCTTATCAAATACGCTTAATACAAACTCCTTGTTACTCATGACTGTTATCAATCAATATGATGTAATCAGTTTACTATATGCGGTATAGCTATAATGCGTGCAATACTTTGATTTATAGATGTATCTGAACGGGCATTTGGGAACATTAATTCGTATCCCTTGAATAGCCATTCCCTCTTTTATCGAACACATCATAGCCGGGTTATTTGCAACCAAAAACACGGGATGCGTCATGGTCGGTACAACACAATCAGCCAGAGCCGTTTCCAAAGTGATAAACTGAATATCTGGCAGACCAACATCAACCGATGGATTCACGTATTCACACTTAGAAGATTCCACACTTGATGCCTGCACGCTCAACGAAACCAAAGACATCATTAAAAAGCCACACATGGCAAAAATAAAATTCTTCATTTCTTTTCTGATTTATAAAATTAGACAATGGAAGGGTAGAAGCACTACCCTATCCTTTTACTCGATACCTAATGCTTCTTTCAGTTTGGCTGTTGATTCTTCATTAAGTTCTGCAACCTTACCCAAAAGAGTTTCCTCTTTCATATTGCCGGAAGCCTGCACACCGATGGACTTCAAAGCCTCAATCAAAGTTTTCTTCTCGAACTCTTTCTCAAAGAGGGAGATTTTCACCTCCTTCTTTTCTTCAGTGGTTTTCACTTCGGGAGTTTTCACCTCAACCCTTTCGACAAGTCTGCGACTTTCCATATCCAGCACACGGGTCTCCTCACCGACTTCAATCACTTCACCGGGAGTATAATACTTTCCGGTGAACTTGTCGCGGAAAACTGATATAACCTTTACTTTCATATCCTACCCCCTTATGCTGATTGGATGGATGCAATTTCGCTCAAATCGAAATTGGTTATCAAATCTGGATTGGAAATCTGCGGAATCCACTCTGCCGTATATTCCATGTAGCGACCGTTTTTGTCACGGTAGTTGGAGATAAGCATCTGCCCCTCTGACGGGATATAAGTACGTCCTTGTACTGGGTCTGTCGCTTCATACGGGGTATGATGGCGCATATAACCAATGTTGTCAGAAGGTAACAGAGTAATACGGTTATCCGCGTAAATCTGCACATTCTTTCCCGTCTGGTCTTTCACGTAGTCCTCCTTGATTTCAATACGCGGCAAACCGATGCCGGTGAACACTTCGGAAGCCAAAGAAGAGGAAACCAATCCCGTACTCAACTTCATTTCGTTGCTGCCGAGAATCATCTTGTATTGCTCGCCAAATTCAGATGAACCGAGCACGAACTTGTTGAAAGAAGCGCGTGTCATAATCATCTTGGCATAAACGCCATAGTCCGGTGCCAAAGAATGGAGTTTCTCTCTCAGGTAAGAGATGAACATGTTCTTTCCGTCCACAACCACATCTCCACTTTTCGGCTTGATAAAATTGAACGGAAGGGTAATCTCCAGCAGTTTATTATTGGTCTGACCGGAAGTTATTGCAGCATCCTTGTTGTAAACGGTGGCTTCACCAAGCATCAACAAGGCACCAACAATAATATCCATGCGCTTGTGAGCAGCAAGGGTAATCTGACGGTAATCATCTGCCAGGAAGTTTACAATCTCTTCCATTGCGGCCTTTTGGTCTGCCGGTTTAGCTACATTGAACTTGTCAATTAAATCCTGCAACTCGGAAAGTCGGTCGATGGACATCTGATAAGCATCGCCCAAGTAGGCAATCTCACCATATCCGGAACCAATGTTCCTACGTTCACGGATGGGCTTTTCGCCAAAACGTGAATTGATGGAACCTGCCATAACTCCGGTTACAGAACCGATATAATCTTTGAACACGCGAGTAGTTACTCTGCGGAAAGTAAGATACTGCTGCCAATAGATTGTATCTTTACGCGTCCGGTTTACACGTCTGATGATAGCGGAAACAATGTTCGCATCATCGAATAATGTCTGAATCGTTAAAAACATATCCTACCTCCTTACTCGTTAAATTCAAACCATCCCTTCATGTTGGCTTTATCGTTCTCGGAGAACGGCATAGCCAGTTTTGAAGGTTCAATCTCTGCGGCTGTACGAAGCAATGAAACCAGTGTAATTCCGTCCTCTACTTTCGTCCGGTTAAACAGAGCCGAATTTGCAACGTACTTCTGTTTCAAGCCGTCAACCGCAACCGCATTGAAAAGTACGGTATCTTTGGCGATATTCTCACCGAAAGCAGCCTTGATAGTCAAGACATCGTAGTTGGCATTAGATTTGTCAATAGCTGCGACCTCAGCACCTTTAGTGCCGCTTCCGACAAACATTCCCACATAAGCCAAAGAGTTCTTGGCTACTTTGATAGACAAAGCCTCTTCACCAGTGGTATAGGCTTCCACAACTCTTACATTGATTACCGCATAAGAGAACTTGTTTTTCAAGTCCGCACAAATCGGTGTAAATACAGGAAGGAAACTTCCCACCACAAGGTTCTGCGTGTCGAGCTTGAACGGGCCACGTCTGCGGATACCTGTCTGGACATCATAACGTTCCTCTTGCTCAACGGGCGGAACCAAATCATACTTAAATCCTGCTGACATAATTAATTCTTGTTTTGTTCAACAATAGTTTTCGTTCCCTCGTCAATCATCTTAGCGATAGATTCAGATTCTTTCTCAATCTTCTCTTCCGCTGATTCGGGAGGGGTCACGCCTTTGAAGCCGTCATTTGCGAACTCCTGCTTCAAGTCCTTGAAGTATGCATCCAAGTCCTCATCGTCCTTAATGGCGCATCGTTTGGCGTAGTTTTCGGGAATACCATACTCCTTTGCCTTTGCCAAAATCTGCTGGCTACGTGTTGCTTGAGCCTTTTCCGTTTCAAACTGTGTTAGCTTATCAGAAAGGTTCTTGTTGGAGTCAATTAAAGCTTGCGCCCATGCAGGCACATCGTCTTTATTCTCTTCCGTTTTGGTGGTTGTGGTAGTCTCGATTGGCTTACCGTCTTTAAGGTTATGCTTCTTTTCGTAGTTGGAAACTGCGGTCTTGGAAGCATCCCCGGCACGGAAATCACCATAGGAATTAAGCACGTCCGAAAAACTGATACCCTCAACAATGGAGTTTACCTTTGTCTCGTCCGTTACACCCTCTGCCTTCTTAGTGGCAATGCGGGTAAGAATAGCAGTGTCCACCCCAGCGAATTTCTGTTGTAGCCCTGCTAAGATTTGTTCTAAGATTGTCATACCGTATGAATTTGATTTATAAATTTCTACGGTAAATTTCGTTATTTATAAAGAAGGTGAAAAATTATCAGATAGGTGATACACGACAATGAAACGATTGTCGTAAAATGGTATAAAAAAGGCGTGAAACCGAATGAATCACGCCTAAATATTCTTCTTATGAACTAATCAGAAACCCAACATCGCGGCTGGAGGTATATTCAGCACTCGACATAGCAACCTCGCAATTTTGAGGGTCGGTTCCGAACGTCCAGAAATATAGTCATTCACACGCGATGGACTTATTCCAATCTCACCAGCAAGTTGCTTTTGACTCATCCCTTTCTCTTCAAGAGATAGCTCTATCAATTCCGCAACAGTCGGTTTTTCTATCGGATAATGTTCTTTTTCGTATGCTATCACAATATCGGACATAACTGTAAGCTCCACCGCATTTTTATCGTTTGCAGGGGTATTATCATCAACCAATGGCAGAAGTTCCTCTACTCTTGCCAAAGCAAATTCATATTGTTCTTTACTAACTTTATTCATATCCTGTATCTTAAATGGTTGAACAATCTATTTTATCATATTCTTTATGGGTACACACTTTCCGAATAAAAATATAGCCCATTGTAAACTTTACAACTACTATCAGTCGATAATTGTTACCTCTAATATTGAATACATAGTGCTGGTTGCCTACATAATCAGCAGCAGGAAAATCTACTTTAATGTCTGATAGGTTCTTCCATTCAGCTTTTTCCGCTATATCATACCAACGTTCTAAAGCTATGCGTGAATCTTCATAGCCTTTCGTCTCGTAGAACTCTTTCAATTTCTTATGTGATACAATTCTCATATCTCATTTATTTGATGCAAAAATATGAATTAATTTTGAATTATAAAATTTTTCCAAGAAATATATTCTATAATATAGAATTTAGCAATAAAAAAAGCGGAACTAAATTAGCTCCGCTCAATAGTACTATAAAAACATGAAGTAATGAATTATCCCTTGGAGTTAGGAGACGCTGCATTGCTATTCTTTGCCCCTTGTTCCTCCTTGATTTCTGCAAGCTCCTCTTCTATGCGACTTATGGTATAGGCTTTTGTCCTGCGCTTGTCAGTTTTTGATTTAATGCAGCTTTCATCTTGGCTGCTTTAGCAGCTTGAACAAAATACAAATCAAAAAGAAGTTCCAAAACGTCCAATAAGAACTCTGCTTCATTAGGTTCTACATCTAATATTTCACCAGAAGCTCGGTCTTCCATTCCATGAGCAGCAATATTACCAAAACCACGTATTATTTCCAAGTTGTCGCTTATGTATGATGGAAGTTTATTAGTTGCTATTAGCTTCTCAATCTCCGTTTTGAGATTTCCTTCTTTAATACCTTCTTTCAGACGGATTATATTCTGTAAGCATCTACGACTTAAGGCTGCGCTTGCTTTGGGGCTAAATGGAAGTACCAAACAGGCTTCATTATAATCTTCAGCAAACTTAGATTCAACTTCAGGAGCAGCAGGCATTCTACCGCTTCCTACAGGGAATAGTTGTTTAAAATTACAGGAATGTTGTTCTTTTATAGATATTGTACCGTCACGGTATTGATTAGCATTGTTTGCCTGTCCCAAAAGTACAATAGGCTTATCACATTCACTATTTGGACATCTCATATAGAATAGACTATAAAAAATATTTCCATATTTTCCTATGTATTTTTCTGAGAAATCTACATTTACTTCTACCTGACAATGTGGACATTTCATATCTTTAATATTTAATTTGTTACAATTTTCCAGCTAAATTCTTCACATCCTCCGCAGACTTTACTTCATGCACGGTATCTCCGACCTTTACGAAGCCGATAATATTACTGGCATTCGGCTTTTCAAATAGTTCGGCAATAGGAACATTTAATGTATTCGCAATCTTTTCTAATGTTTGCAACTGCGGATATTCCCCTCGTAAAGTCTTATTCAGACTTATATCAGATATTCCCATTTTTTCTGCTAACTCTTTTTGAGTTATACCTTGCCCTTGACAAAGTTCTTTTATCCTTGTTCTAAAGTCCATAATACTATATAGTTTTATTCGACAAAATAAGATATTTATACCACATAATACAATTATATGGCTAAAATAAATCTACTTAGTTTTATTTTTAACATTATTTATTACTTTAAATATTGCGAAATTAAACTAGTTAGTTTTACTTTGTAATATCAAATTAAACGAAGTAGTATAATTTAAAACATATAAGTAGTATGAGCACAAAATTTAGAAGTCAGATGAAAGAGGTGATGCAAATGGCATGGTCTTTTGTTCGCAAGAACGGTTATTCAATGAGTGAGGCATTAAAATGCGCATGGGCTAATTTAAAGCTCAAAGCAGCTTTGAAAGTGGAGATAGGTTCTACTTCAAGAAAACCGATGGCACGTTACGTCAAGCCTTTGGCACTCTCTTGGAAAACAGAGTACCAGAAACAAAAGGTACTAAGAAAACGGCTGATAATTGCCAAGTATACTTTGACACTGAAAAAGAAGAGTGGCGTTGTTTCAAAAAGTGTAACCTTATTAAAATCGCATAATTATGGCAACAAATGAAATCAAGGTTAATTTAGACCTAATGAACGCGTTAATCAAGTTGAGAGAGGCAAGTGTAGTCTTTGATGAACAAACAACTATCATAGCTAAAGAAAGCGGTAGAGAATACATTGAAGAAGGTAATACTTTCAATCATGGTATCTATGAGTGTATGGATGCTATCAGTAAGATGATTGGCGAAAGTGCCGTAAACGGTGTATATAGTCTGATACCCGATAGAGCATAACACGATTATCCAAAGGCAGTCTTCGCACGACTTTAAAGGCAGCCTTTTATTTATTTAACTTTAAAGCAAAAGAATATGGATGAAATTTGGAAAGACATTGAAGGGTACGAAGGCGATTATCAAGTATCAAATTTAGGTAGGGTAAAATCCTTGCCAAAGAAATGCTGGAACGGTAAAGGATATTGGTTTAGAGATGGACGCATTTTAATACCCATAAAAAGCAAAAAGGGGTATTTGAATGTATGGTGCAGAAAGCGTATATTTAAAGTTCATCGCTTGGTCGCAAATGCTTTTATAACTAACCCGCAAAACCTACCACAAGTAAACCACATAGACGGTGATAAAACCAATAATTGCGTTGCCAATCTTGAATGGGTTACTGATGGTGAAAACTTACTACACGCATATAGGGTTCTTGGTAGAAAGCAAAAGACTGGCAAAAACCACCATAATTCACGAGCTGTTCTACAATTAAAAGACGGCAAAATTATAAATTCATTTGATAGTTTGAATGAAGCGGCACGCACAACCGGTGCGCACCATTCGGGCATTTCAATGTGTTGTAATGGGAAAATAAAGAAGCACAAGGGCTATCAATGGAGCTACAAAGAGGAGTGATTTCACTCCCCTTTCTTTATGGCTTGTTTCTGCATTTCAGCTTTTCTCTTTTCTTCTTGTTCTTCTTTTATTTCTGAAATTTCTTCTTCGATGCGGTCAATATTTCCAGCAAACATTACCCCATGTCGTTGCGACCATACACCACCTGACACAGCTTTTACAGCTACATTAACTTTATCTTCTAAATTGTCAAGGCGATACGGAACAACTTCTGTACTAATATCTATCGTTTCAGATGCTTTGTTAAATTCAGATGGATTTATAGAACCTAAAGCAGAGACTATGAAGTTCACACGCCTTTGCAAGAACTCACCTATCACCTCGGCATGATTTTGAACTTGCAAATGTGTCGAAAGAAACACGTAATCGAAAGCCACTCCCGACAAAGCATTTCCAGCACCACTCAACTTTTCAAAACTGATTTGTGGTGTATTCGTCATAGAATATGCTTTCTCAAAGAGGGTTTCTACCTCAAATTTTACGGTATCATTTGCTTGGTTCCACGTCAGATATTGAGCATCCGCACCTTCACCTGTAAGTTTGACCATTCTATCCTTAACCTTACCCATGAAACCCTCTACATCTCCAATTAGCTTCAGCAATGGGAAGAAATGATAATCGATGCAATCAGCATAATTGGATAACAGTTTTTCCAGCCGGACACGGAATGTCTTTATCTTCTTGCAATAAGGTTCTGGACGATAAGCATAGAGAACCGGTAGTTTTGGGAATCCATGAGCAAAAGGCGTTCTTTCTTCATACCCTTTAGACAAATCCCATTGATAAACCATTTTGTCCGTGATAGTCATAAAGCAGATGACCTCCGAATCATCCATGAGCTTCTTCTTGTACTCACGTGAGAAAGCAATCATTTTACCTTCGTCGTTGAAGAACGGGTATAGCTTATCACCTCTGAATGGAGACCATAACACGCTTTTCAGTTTCTTGGTGGGCTTTACCTTCCCCCCGAAGGAAGTCTTAACTTTCTTCCAGAACTTCGCCCAAAACGAATCATCATCGGTAACATACCAATATTCTGCCGCTTCTTGTTCGGAAAGCCAGGCACGGACAATCTTCTTGTTCTGATATTTGATTTTGTTGGACTTGAATACAGCTTTGACCGCATCCAGCAGCTTCTTTTCATCATCATCAGTCGGAGTGCAATCCATAGACGGTTCTGTGCCGACCGTGAAAGCTGTTTGAATGTTCACTATATCTTGTTCCAATGGAATGGAGATACGGTTCACCGGTTCAGTCTTATACTTTGCTTCGATTTCATAAGTCTTACCAGTTTTTTCATCGAAGTGTTTCTCAGCTTCTTTTTCAAGAACCTTTCTGTCCGGATACTTCTTTTTGTCAACCATGATTTCATGTCGTTCCGAATTCCAATCATCCCAAAGTTTGCAACGGTCGGGAAGTTCAGTCTTCCTACCTTTCTTCAGGTAGTTTATCTTCTGCCCGATGTCAGGCAATGCTAATATTTCTTCTAAATTCAATGGCATAGTTTATATTTTTAATGCGTGAATATTCCTGTTAAATCTTTCGGCTTCTGAATTTTACCAAGAAGCTCACCCAATACATAGTAACGTACAGCATCTATTCCGTGATTGTCATGGTCTTCCGGTTCGTTGATATAGTTCCCGTCCTTATCCTTTGCCCAAACATACTTTCTGAACTCGCTTTGCAAGTTGTATGAGCGTTTGGTTATATAAATCTCCATATCTTTCATTTTGTCAATTCCGGCATTGATAGAGCCTGCACCTTTCTCTACGGCATATATCTTGATTCCTCCGTTGTGTATCTCTTGAATCAATCGAGGGTCAGCACTATCAGCTATGACTTTCAAACCCCACGGGCGAAGAGTCTTGATGATGTCAGAAGAAAGCAATCCAGTACGGTAATCCACTTCATCCAAGTAAAGGGCGTTATCAACGATACCACAACGAATGGAAGCAGACGGGTCATGCGTATAACCGAAGTCTTGCCCGAAAGCAACTTTCTTTGCCCAAGCCGGAAACTCGTCAACAATTCCCCACTTCTTGAACACAGCACCTTCCGCCACGTCAGCCCAGCGACCGATAACCACATGAGCATACTTTTCAGGATTACCCACCTTCATATCCTCCACTTCTTTCAGGAACTCAGGAGAAAGGTTATCCAAATTATCAAAGTAAGTCGTATGAATGTGGAGCACATTCGGATGAGTGGAAATCTGAACCTGCACACCGTCAATCTCTACCAGCTTGTGAGTTTTCTCAATGTATTTCTTGTAGATGAAGTGATTGGAATCGCATGGGTTCATTATAATGATAATCCGGTTCTGAATACCCTTCTTGCGAATGGAGAGCATTATCTTGTCGAACTCATCTTCGCTTGTCCACTCTTCCGCTTCATCGCAGACGAAAGTCGTAATGCCTTGAATGGATTTCAGTTTTGCTGTCTGGTTCCCGGAAGAAGTCTTGATACCCCGGAACATGATACGGCTCTTAGTCATCTTATTGACTATGTCCGTCTTTGTGGTCTTGAAATATTTCGTGGTACCGTCCAAATCTATCTTCTCCATCATTTCGGGGATGATAGACATACCGGCAGAAACCATCGTGTAACGGGTGTAAAGAATCTGATGAACAATTTTCTCTACGGGAGTCATTTCAAAGGTCAACCGCTCAATGAAAGTGGAAGCGTTGAAAGATTTACCCGAACCACGCCCACCGGTGATAAGGATAATGAATTTCTCCGTATCGGTGTATAGTGAATGATATATTTCTTGAGGTACTATCATTTCAGCTTGTCTTTTATCCATGAATCAATGCTGATACCGTGTTCTATATCAGTAGGAATGTCTGCATCTTCATCCTGCTTGCGTTCAACCTTTCTCCAATCTTCATCATAATGGTACAGCCAAACAGACTGTGCTTGTAAACTTGGAGCCAACTCACCTTCTACGATTTGAACTTCTTCCTCTCCGGTTAGATTACCATCTCTGTCTTTTATCTTTCTGATAGTAGTATTCTTAGTCTTAACACCTCCAAGAGCCATAGCAAGAAATTTGGCACGCACAAGCGAGTTTAAGGCACAACGCGCACGCGACAATACTTCCGATAATTCGGGGTAGCGGCTTTTCTTCTCACAGAAAGTTTGCGGTAAAATTCCGACTGCATGAGCGATTTCCTTATCAGTGAATCCCTTTTTGGCATACGATTCAACGAGTGAAAGAAAGTCCTCGCTTGTATAATCAAACTTGGGCTTTCTTCCTCCTTTACCTTTTTTGTTTTGAGATTCACTGTTACTCATATCAATCATCCATTATTATTACCCATATATATGCGGCGAGAAACAGGCTTATTTCCATAGATATTAATTCCTCTTTTTGAGAAATAGCTATCTATTCTTATATCATATCTTTCCATTATGGATTTTGTTCTGTCTCTTATGCTCCTTTGTCTATCTGTACCAAGTCCGTATTGCCTTCCGGCATTATACATTATTCGTCTGGACTGTTGATATAGCTGACTATATGTTTTCTTTCTAACTCGGCTTTCCTCCCTAAAAATCAATCAATTCTTTCTACTTGTTCATCGAACACTTCTCCCTTTATAAACTTCATATCGGGGTCATACCCAAACCTTTCACAGAAAGCGGCTTTAGCTTCGTAGGTATCAAATGACAACATCACATAGGCATCCATGTTCTCGGCTTGCTTCTGTGCGTTCTCCTTTACCTGCTGCTTGACTTCCTTCATGTGGGCAACCTTTTCGGCACGTTCCAACTGCTTGGCGGTTTTATCGGCTTCGCTCTGCTCGGTAACTGGTGCCATCATATCAGACAGAGCGTCTGCAATAGAGCTTTCTTCATCGGTCTGTAACAGGTAATCAACGCCAATCATATTCAAGTCAGCATCGGTTAAGCCTGCATCTTTCCAATCAATGTCGGGAACAATACGGGCAAGGGCATCAAAATCCCATGTACCTTGCGCATTAGGATTGTTCATCAAAATATTTAACTCCTTTTCCTGCTTCTCGTCCACGTCTATGACATCGACACGAATGCGGTAGTCGTTATCGGGAAACTTCTGTAATTCGTCCATGACGGATAAACGCTGGTGTCCGCTGACTACGGTAAGCCCGGTACGCTTATTCACAACTATTCCACCTACCAATCCGAATTTCTTGATGCCACGTTTCAGTGTCTTACGTGATTCATCGGAAAGTTTTCTCGGATTGTAGTCTGCAAAACGAATGGCAGAACGGTTAAGTTCTACCGATTCACTCTTGATATATTTACTTAGTTCCATACATATTACTTTTGTTGATTATGATACTCCCAAAGTACTCTTTCAGCCATCGGGAAAGTTTTGTAAATTCTCTGTAAGTCCTGTGGATAGTTCTTCTCCATCCAAAGCATACAATCAAGATTGAAGCCTACTCCCGAACTGGCTTTCAATGAATACCGAACTGGTTCGGGTAAATTATGCTGCCTCATATAAGCAAGAATATCCTTTTGTGTCCAATCAGCTAAAGGATAAACCATACCGTTATTCTCGTAGCCGTTTACCTCATACCCTTTCAACATAAGTCTACGATTCATACCGTCAGCTTTTTTCATGCCCAAGAATGTATAATAAACTCCATGAGTAAGTTGCATAGCCTTTACCACATCTGCCAACTTCAACAGCTTTACTTTCAGATTTGGCACACAATACATACCGCCACGGAGAATATAAGTGAGATTCCAATGTGGTACTTGAACAAACTCTATTTTCGGATATTTGGCTTTAGTCCAGTTTATCCAACGGTTAATATGTTCCAAATTCTTGACGAAATACATGAACACGCAAACAATCCGGTCAAACTTCGGATAGACTAAATCAAGCAGAACAAGCGAATCTTTACCAAGTGATAAAAACAGTAAAGCCTCATTCGATTTTACCCGAATGAGGTCTATATATTGGCTCGCTTGTTCTACTTTGTTCATAGCTAGCCACCACTTAAACCAAATGAAGTACGAAGATCACTGTAACGCTGTCTGCGTGATCCTAACTGTGTGGCACTTGCTGTACCTCTACGATTGGCAACCAATCTACCACCTGCCCCTGCACCATTCATATTTCTGCGAGGTCCGGCTACTCTGTTAATTCTTCTTGCGACTCTGCTTTCTAATTTTAAAAGTTAAACAAATCAATCTATATGTTTCTCTAATATCTTACCCAAAGTATAATCCATTTGTGCGGCAAGATATTCTTCGCCTTGATGTTCGTAAACAATATCATTACCGTTTTCATCTGTGAGAATTACTGCTTCTGCATTCTTTACCTCTATAATGATGTAAGGACGTTTACCCGTATATGCACCTGTCAGAAGCTTGATTGCATCGTACTTGATAGGCTTCAATTCTACCTCACCTTCTTCAGGCAGTTCTGCATCAGTCGGATATTCTTTACCGCCACATAGGTAAGTGATATATTTCTTAGCGTTTGTTGGTCTGATTTCACGGTATTCGTGGGTTTTCTTGCCTGCCAAGATTTCATCGAAATACTTCTGTTTGATGCTTAATGTAAGAATGTTCATAATCGTGTCAAATTTTCAAGTTAATATTCATTGTTGCGGGGGGCTGAATCGAACAACCGACCTCTACCAAGTCAAAGTAGCGAGCTAACCAACTGCTCCACCCCGCGATTGTACCCCAAAGGTACTACCACAACCAAAGATAACGAAATATCTTCAATCGTTATACACGACAATCGGCTTATTGTCGTGAACTAAGCCATTTATCCCGTCTTTCTCTACACGCCTCTAAGGTAGGTGCACAACAAGCAAACAGTTCGCCACTTTCAGTGCGATAGTCATATTGGTACATTCTTACTCTCTTACCTTTCAATTTGGTAGTGTAAGTGCAATAGTTTTCTTTACCGGGTTGACATACGCTGCAACCTCTTTCGTCGTTAATTGAGTTCATAATTATTTATCAATACTTACTTAGTAATTTGTAAAACATTCGCCTTTTCTCTATGTATTTAAGACCATTTCGTCTAAGACCTCGCTTTGATTTTGATACAGTCATTTGGCAACCTGCAACGCCAACGTAGATGCAATTTGAATGATGCCTTTTGGCTTCTTTGAAAGCCCACCAAATCGCTTCACGACAATATCTATAGCTATCATTTTGAACACCCTCGTATCCTCTACTCAAAATGAAGTGACCTATTTCATTTGCTTCTTCTTCTGAATAGCATATTGTGAATATATTATTCATCCTTTCTTTGCTTTACTTGTTCAACCAAAAACTTCTTAAAATCATTCTTGTACTGGCTGTGAATGATTTTATACTGATGGAATAGGTTAGGCAATTGTTTGTAACCTTTGCTATACAAGAATTTGGCTACTAATTCAATCTTTTCACGGTTACTGAAACCTCTGTCCTTACACATGTTAGTTATACAAACATTCGCCTTGCAGGTAGGCTTCTTTTCAACCGGTGGCATGTATTCATGTCTGTCATAAGCGTGCGTTCTTGGATAACCAACCGCTTCACCTAAATACTCACCGGTGATAAAATCAAATTCACCACTAATTAAACTATCTGCTATTTCACCCATAATAATCAATATTTAATGTTTCACATTCAATCTTTCTCACTCGTATAAGCCACGACAATCCCGGTTTCATCATGCCGTATCGTGACATACTTTTCGCCTCTTTCTATGGTAGAAAAGTCACACATAGAGCACAACCTACCTAATACTTTGCCCAATTGCTTCATCAGTGGGGCTTCAGGGCTGATAACTAAAACTAAATCTGCTTTCATAATCGTGTATATTGTGGTAGCTCGAAAGCTACCGGATTAGAACTCAACCGATATCAATCTTTCTAAAGAACCTGATGCTTTCACCCACATATGATTATGTCCGAAATCATAATCGAAAAACAGTTTAAAGTAAGGGTATTGTACTGTTAAAGAGTTCATACAGCCCTTTAACTCGTCTTCTGACATACAAGAAGTTATTTCATTGATTATTTGAACGAAAAGGTGTAAAACTTCTGGTTCATTATTCAATAACGGTTTTTCTATAACTGCTTTTAAAAATATATTTTCTTTCATATTCTTCTATATTGCGCAGGGCTTTCGCCCTGCTGGTTAAACTTATAATATTGTAATCTCTTTATTGCCTATCTCTGTATCTACATTCAGAACCTCGTACTTTTGAGCCTTGTAGTTGTAAACAACCTCACAAGTATTGAAACCTCTGCCATCTTCTCTTTGGTCATAAACAGTGTCTATGTGCTGGTACATCTTCTTACCTAACATGAAGTTTATCTTGCCTGATGTGCAGAAGTAAAATGCTACTGCATACTTCAATGTTTTCTTTTCATCAACCTTCTTTGTTGCCATGATCGTATATTTAAGCGTTAATACCAATTGCGTTTCTCATAAAGTCACTTGCTTGCTCTACTGACATACCCAGCTTCTTTTGAATCAGAAGAAGCATACAGCTAACTTGTTCTTTGGTATTCAAGTTGCCTTGTGCAAACTCTGACATGATGAACTTCTCTATTGTTCTTTGTTTAATTACTGATGTTGCCATAATCATATATCTTTTAATTGTTATTACTTCGTTTCTGATGATGCAAAGGTATAGTATATATACGAAATAAGCAAATGTAAATTATGCATATATGCTATATTTAATACATTTTATATAGCATAGACACTAAATTTATATTCATTCACATAAAATATAGCTAAAACAAATAATTATCAAACTTTTCTTTCGCATATACACTATATTATATATCTTTGCATCAAAAATCATAATTTATGGCAAATACAGAATTAAGAATTAAAGAGTTGTGTAAAGAGAAAGGCATTACACAAGCTCAATTGGCTGATAAATTGGGAATACAGCCTGTATCTTTTTCGCAAGCTATAGCAAGAAATAAATTCAGCGTTGATAGGCTTGCTGATATAGCTGACGCTTTAGGGGTGGAAATTCCTGACTTATTTAGGAATGATTCAGACACTATCACCTGCCCTCATTGTGGAGGTAAAATCCATTTTGATGGAGAACCATGTATGCCAAAGCATGAAAACATACGAGGGAAGGAATACTATAAATAAAGAGAGAACAATATGGAAACATTAGAAATAATATGTATAATAATTAGCTTTGTTTTCGGGGTTTTTGTTTCCCCATATTTAAAAAGGACTATAGAAAATATTGCAGATACTCACTGGAGTTATAGAAAAGAAAAATCTAAAATGAAGTCTGATATTGCAAACAATATAGACAAGCAGTTATTTAGACTTCTAATAAAAGCACAATATGCTATAAAAAAAGAATACATAGACTATTCGTTATATGGTTGTGGCTCTGCCTTTAATGACATTTCTAATCTTATCGAATATCTTGTGCAGTTTGAAGCAAGATACCAAACAGACAAAAACGCTAAAAAAATCATAGGATTACATAAAGATTTTGACAATCTTAATAAAGACAGCGAATTCAACCAAAGGATTGAAGAACCTGAATATTATAGAATTGCGGATGAAGTGTATAAATATTCTAATAAAATTTTATCCAAAAAATTTCCGAAATGGTAAAATAAAGCCGGAGCACTAAACTCCGGCTTTCAATTGATTAGCCCTTTGAATTTTAACCGATTTACGATTTCGGTGTAAAGATACTCTATATCTCCACTAAAGTCCCCATAATTCTGATACAGAAACACGACATCAGCACAATTGTCGGAAATTGTACTTTTGGACTGAACCCCAAGCACCCTTGACATCTCTTCACGTAACCCTGCTGTCATTTTCCCACCGGCAAGCGAACTTGGAGAAAACAGGTACAGGATAATGAAAATGAACTTCTTCCGTTGAGTAACACTGTCAATATTCGGCGGACATCCCCTCTCATTCAGCAACTCAACGAAAATTTTGTAGATTTCATGGATAAGGCTTTTGTCTTTCAAAATCGGGGAAGTCAAGGTATTTTCTTCCTCTGAAAGTTCTGATTTCTCGATACGAATCTTTTTAAGACGAATTATTTTGTTAAAATCCAGTTCCATAACACGATTATTTTAAAAGTAAATAGTATATTTGCATCATAATCGTGTAAGAAAGAGCTGATTCATGGTAGTGCGTGGGTTGGCTCTTTTTCATTCTTCCCCCCATTCGTGCTGACGAATGGTTTCTTTTCCAAATCATAGCAGGTGATATATACCCGTTTCCCATTGACATCGCATAGAGCAAGGGCATATCCTTTCTCCAGTATTTTAACCGGCTGATTGTCGCAATAGACAGTACTTCCAACCGGAACTCTTATAAAATGACGTACTATCATTTGATTATCTTTAGCTTGTTGTACCAGTGTGAAGAGAAAGGGAACCACCCGATTAGGAATGATTCCCCGAAAATGGTTACTTTATATAGTTTGCTCATATTGGTTTAGTTTTAAATCGAATACCAAGCCAAATGTCCGTAGGCGGATTCTGACATGCTTCCATATTCGTTTACATGGTCAACAAAATCCTCCAAAGGAACGGCATCTATCTCATTCCTTGCTTTTACAATGGGAGCACCGCCACCAGTAATGCTTACCTGAACGGTATCCCAGGAAACGTACTTCTGGCATTCTTTGGTCAATTCACTTTCTATTACTGCCAGTCGAGCAAAGGTGGAGTTATATTCTCCAGCCAGTTTTTCTATCTTATTCATATATCTCTAGTTATGATTCTGATAAATATTTTATTAAACTCTTTTTGTAGTTAATTGGCAGTTTCATAAAGCACATCCATATTGTCTTACTCTGTCTTCCGGTAGTATGTCCGAAAAGAGGTTTGAACGGGATAACAGACAAAACTTCCGCAGCTTTTATCTCACTCTCATTCCATTTGAATACAAGAGTGCCGTAAGGCTTCAAGACACGCATACACTCAGTAAATCCATCGTGTATTAGTGACTGCCAGTTTTTCGGCAGTTTTCCGTATTTCTTAGCCATCCATGACGTTTCACCAAGTGTTTTTAGATGAGGTGGGTCAAATACTACCATGTGAAAAGAATTATCCTCAAACGGCAAGTTGGTAAAATCGGCTATTATATCAGGTTTTACTTCTATAGTTCTGATTTTATCTCTGTCCTTGGCAGTTACTATTTCCGACCTCTTATCAACGAATAAGGCAAGAGGATTATGTTTGTCAAACCAAAACATTCTACTGCCACAGCAGGCATCTAATATAAGTTTTCCATTTTCCATTAAGCTATTTCTTTTGATTTCTTCAATCTCAACTTTCTCAATACTTTGCAAAGTGCTTCAGTATTTTTTCTCGCTTGTGTAACCTCCACTGCATTCCCGATAAACTTCTTTTGGTCAGCTTGTGTGCCTATTAAAACATAATCTTCAGGGAATCCCATAATCTTTTTGAGTTCCGGAATGCGAAGCATCCGCATTTTAATATCCACTATGCCATACAGTGCCATGAACTCCTTTATCTTCACGGTCATAGGACTATCATTGTCGTAGATTTCAATCGCTACCTGACCGCTTTCTGTTGCTACTAGATAGGGTGGCATCTTATCCATGCGGGCTATTAATGTGAAGCAGGGGCTATCAACAGAGCCGCCAGCACTGTTGAACTGTGGATTCATCAGATAGTGCCATTTCCTGTTTGCGGTAATGGTCTGGGAGGGTTCCTCTATACTGCTACCTACATTTGAGAATGCAGTATTCATTATCCACGGCTGGCATGTTACCAAGTTTTGTTTCGGTGTTGTGGTAACAGCGGGGCATGGTGAGTTTATATCAGACACCTGACCACCTCCAGAATATTGGTTCATAAAAAACGGAGATACAAGAGAAAGTCTGTCTTTCGTCAGAAGTGTAGGACAAGGCTGGTTAATATCCTTTCCTGTATCCTTAAAGTTATAAGAACACATAAATCGGCTTTCAATTAAAGCCATCCTGTCCTTCGTTGTGACCGTTGGAGCTGGAAGGTCTACCGAATGATTATGTCCATTTCCATAATAAGCAGAGACAAAAACATGGTGGTCTTTGCAGGTGATTGCACCTGCCGGTTCTTCTACAGACACATTCTTGCTTTCGGGATGTCCGCTGAACTGTTTGGAGAGGAAACTTACCTGTACCTTTGCAAAGCGGTTTTCAGTAGTCAACACTCCGCATGGTTCATCAACTGATTTGCATGTGTCTTGAGGGCGAACCGTATTGTAACGGGAAAGGAAAGCATCCTTTCCTCCGGCTACAAATTTGATAAGTCCGGCATAGATGCGTTCAAGCGTTTTCTCTGCAAGAGGCTTTTCCCTAAAGATGGTAGTTTCTTCGTCAGAAAAATCAAGAACTTCCTTGACGGGTTTCCATTTTTCCAGCTTAGAAAACATGTCCTGCCTGCCACCTTTACAGTGGGTCGGTTCAGGGAATACTATCGGCAAGCTCTTTTTAGCAAAGATGCCGAAGAAGCGTTTCCTTGTGGTGTAGGCACCGAAGTCGGCAGCGTTCAGGATGCGGTGCTCAAAGTTGTAACCGTACTTCTTGACATTGCGCACCCACTTCTGATAAAGCCTGCCTTTGTCCATGCTGATAGGCTTCCCTTTTTCGTCCATATCTCCCCAGCTCATAAACTCCTCCACATTCTCAATCTGAATATAATCAGGATCTATCACATCAATGTAGCGGAAGAGATGTTCAGCCAGTGTCCGGCTATCAGCATCACGTGGCTGACCGCCTTTGGCTTTCGAGAAGTTGGTACACTCCAAAGAGGCATGAAGCATTATCATAGCATCAGGGTATAGCTGACGGATACGTTCTACAATAGTGCTTATCGGGGAAAGTTCCAGTGTACGGATATCCTCAATAAAGTGAAGTGCATCAGGGATATTGGCATCATGTGAAAGGATGGCATTCTTGTCATGGTTCACACAACAAACAACCTTTGCACATCTATTTCCATCCAATCGTGCTTCTTCCACACCTTCGGACAAACCGCCGGCACCACAAAAAAGGTCTATCACGAACAATTCGATATCGGACAGACCTTCTAAACTCCTTAGTATTTCTTTTAATGATTTCATAATCGTGTATTCTTATTTCTAATTTGAATAAATCCCCTTCGTTCTGTTTCTTCTAACAGTGAAAAGTCTTCATCCTTGATTTCACATTCTGTTTCGTAGTTCACGGAAGTATAACTTGGGATATTGAACTTTTTCCGGATTCTTACGATAACATCCGGATTTCTTGTTACCCAGTAAACGGTTATTCTCATGGTGACATCAGCATTTTTCTGGCTTCCTCATCTCCTGCATCAGCACGGTGCTTGATTTCAATGTACTCAGCATAAGAGATTCTGTTATTTCCACGCTCCTCTATCTCTTTTTCACGTTGGTTTCTGTATCGTTCACACTCTTTCCGCTCAATATCTTTCCGACGTTCCGAAACGTAGTCCAGCATCGCACTTGTTATTTTCAATGGATCTATTGATCCGTAGAACCGCCCATACTTCCCTGACTTAAACCGTGCTATGAAAAAACAGATTTCAGCGGCATTTATATAATAATACTCCGAAAGGAATATCTCCGATAGTTCAGAAAGTTGCTCTTTCGCTATCTTGGTTGAAACTTCTGCAAAGTCATTCAATGAGCCAAATTGTATCTTTAGCCATTCTATCGGTGTTTCATCCCCATAAGTAGAAGACAATAGCCCTAAACTCGGAATGCTGTCATTCAACGCCAGTTCTGAATGGGTTGCATTACATCTGACAAGTTTGAACTGCAAATCAGGGTTGTAATCAAGAATGAATTGTGCAGGATCGAGATATTTATTCAATAACGCCCTCTGCTTCAAGTTCCTTTCTCTTTTTTGCGGCAGCTTCTCTAACGGTTGTAGCGACTGCAAGAACTGAATCACGTTTTCGCTGCTCGCTATCCTGTTGATTTTTACTAAGTCTTGTCCCATTATAGTTTCCTTCCAATATTTTAGTAAAGTTTGCTTGTTTGAAAATCCAATCAAAGTCGCATTTCCAATTGCGGTCATTAGCTCCAAGTAGGAACGGGGATTGAAGAATGAGATTGAAAACACTCCTCACTGACTCTTTCCCATATTGGGCTATCCGGGCTTTTACAGCCTTTTTTCTCACATCAGTCATTGATCTTATCTGCTGGAGTCTGTCTTTGAATGTGGTATTATAGTATTCCATCAATCCGCTGTAATCAATCTTTTCAGAGGGGGAGGGCGAAGAAAGCTTGTCTTTCTTTGATACTCCGTCAGGAGTATTTTCTTTCTTTTGATGTAGAGATATATCTATATACTCTCTTTCTTCTTTCTTTATATTTGTGCCCTCTGTGTGCCCTGATTTTTGTAAAAGTTCGGATTGCGGTAGATTGTTGTTCATGGACTGTGCCCCAAATTGTGCCCTTAGTTGTGCCCATTCCTGTCTTAATTCATTGATTTCCTTTTCAATACCTGTGCCCTTACTTGTGTCCTTGGTTGTGCCCATTGGATTATATTCTTCATATTTACATAAGGTTATAAGGTTCATTCCTTGATTGCACTCAACAGTTATCATACCTTTCTTTCTAAGATGCACAAGAAAGGAACGCACTTTCTTTTCAGACCATTTCCAACGCTGTGACAGAAATCTTATGGATGCAGGATATTGACCTCTTGAATAAGAGATTTCTCGACCTCCGATACTCTCCTTTCGGGGCGTTGCCTCAAATCGTGCAGACTGAATTAAGTCTAACCACGCTTCGCAACTGCTAAAAGTACGGGCTTCATTCCACATTTCATTCGAGAAAAACCTGCGGCTTAGCCTCAAAAATCCTTCGTCCATAGTCTTAGAATCTCACGTTAGTTAATTGCCTTCCGTTAGAAAATACAGCCCACTTACCATTACCGCTATCAAACAATCGTAAATCCGACACCTCTCCGAAACGTTTGATGTTACCGCATAAATCCACAATCCATCCACATTCTTTAGAAGGATGCGGGCGGATGGCACGACCGACTATCTGATACCACATGGCAAGTGACATTGTAGGACGTGCCATAACGACCGTATCAAGTTCCGGATAGTCAAAGCCAGTCGTAAGTACACCCACATTAGCTACTACCGGAATTTCACCAGCTTTGAACGCCTCAAGAATATGTTCACGTTCTTTCTTAGGAGTATCACCTGAAACGATAGTGCAACCGGGTATTGACATCGTTAACCGTTCCGCTTCTTTCAAAAAACGGGTAAAGACCAAAATACCCTTCCGTTTTCCTCCGGCTTTGGGATTCATCAGCCTTTGGACGATATGAACGAGATAACCGTAGAAGTCTATCCGTTCATATTCTTTTTGAACTGACCTATCCGTATAGTCGGCACCAGTAGTATTTACTTTCAAGTTAAGTTCATTCCACCCTGAAGGATTCATTGAATAGTAATCCAACTTCGCCAAGTAGCCCATATCTAATAAGGTTGATACCTGTACATGATAAATGACCTCTGAAAAGACATGAGGTTTTGTCCGAGTGATAAATTTCAGCATGGAGCCGAAATCACGGCTGGAGCTTAAACGGTATGGCGTTGCTGTCAGTCCAAGAACCTTACACTTCACTGCATCAAAAAAATCCTTGTACATTCCCTCTTTGGGGTTTACCAAATGGCATTCATCAACGATGATGTTTTTGAAGTGGGTAAAGAGTTCGGGGTGATTCTTCACACTGCCGATGGTGGCGAATGTTATTCGGCTTATCTCCTTTGAATTAAAGGAAGCCGAATAGATGCTGCAATCAAGAATGCCGTATGAGCAGAGCTTCTTGAAGTTTTGCTCGAGTATTTCCTTTGAGGGCTGGAACACTAAAGTATGCCCGTCAAGCCTTGCGGCTATATCCGCTATGATAAGCGACTTTCCGCTACCCGTAGGCAAAACCATGATAGCGTTTGTTTTCTTTGCCTTGTTATTGAAGAAGGAAACGGCTGCATCAGAGGCTTTTTGTTGGTAATCACGTAGCTTGTATGTCATTTTATATCTCCTTTCAGTAGTTCGGGGTTATCGTAGATATTACCTTTAACTACAAACATTTTGTGTGTCTGTTGAAGAGTATTTTCTACAAAGCCATCCCATCCAACCCAGCATCCCTCTTGGGTACACCATTTGACCTCAAATGAAAGTCCTATGCGATGTTTTCCAAGCGTTGTAATATAGTCAAGTTGTACAATATCCCCCTCATAAATCTCTTGTCCGTTCTTATCTCGTAATCCCGTGAACTGCCCGATAGTATCTTCGTTTACGCACTCATTAAACAAATCCATGCCAAGCCCGTGCAGTTCGGCATATACCCATTTGCCATTGTTGGTACTTTTCCCTCTGAATTTAATTGTTCTCATAATCCTTTCTCCTTTCGTAACTTCTTACTAAGTGCCTTGTAATACTTGATTAGCTGTTCATAATCAAAATCTGATTTCTTATAATTTTGAGGATTATCCTTCGAATCTTTTATTTTCCATTTTAATAAATCAAACTTCCGTTGTCCGATTTTAGCAATTAGATTTACCCGATAGCCTTCCAAATGGTCGGCTTTGAATCTGTTGCAGTGTCGGCATTCCGCATGGCAGTTATCTTCGTCAAAGCGGGTAGCCAGATGCGTGCGGCTGAAATAGTGACCGCAATCGGCTTGCGCAAACGGCTTTATCTGCCCACAAGAGATACAGCGAAAACAACCGTTAGGCATACAATCACGAAGCCGGATGAAAAGGGAAAACTCCTTGTCGAGTTTAGCTTTTAAATCCGGCTTCTTCTTTATTGTTACCCCCGCTTTATCAAACAGAGGTAAAGGCTTGTCTTTCTTCTTAGCCTTTCGTTTTATATAGTACGGCATTCTACTATTGGTTTACACAATTCAACAACTCTTTTACAATCCTCCACATCAAACATCCCTATGTGGCAAACTTCACGTGGTATATTCAGTTGGTTAGAAAGCCACAGATAAGCCTTGTTTCTGTTTGATGTATTCGGGATATGTTTCTTCCAAATCTTATTGATAAGATTGGTTTTGGCTATCTGGTCGAAATAGAAATGGGCTTCTTTCTTGGCTTCCCTCAATTCCGCATTTGCCAAACGCCCTAATGCCAGGTCTGTACCCTTATGAACGCCTACATAAGCCCTGCAATCACGGCAGAGGTAAATCATGCCGTAGGAGTATCCGTAGATTACAGAACTATCCACGTATTCGGTAGGCTTGCCACAATAGGGACAAATCTTACCAGTTAATATTTCATTCATAGTTTTCCAATTAAAAGCCCCGAAGCGTATTCTCCGGGGCACAACCATTCTTTACTAACCCTTGCCATTTATGTGTGGCTCACATTTATGTGGAGATGGGGCGATTCGAACACCCAATTAAGGACTTATCCTTTTGCGCTACTTCTAAGGTTAATTACTCCTTATATCTCACGTACCGTACTTTCTACCATGTGCACCTCTCGAAAGTCAAAAGCACTCCACTGCGCACCCCCATTTTCGCCCGCCCCATCTTCACAGACCGGACAGGCAGGTTAACAAAGTTATTCCATATAAGCCATTGAAAACTCTTTCGGAATAAACCGCCCGACCGGGATAGGTTTAGCAGATTCAATGGCTGTATGGATTTCCCTCTTTCTGAACTCATGTCCCTTTTCTTTGGCTTGTTTCTCACATTCTTCCTCTTTGTTTTTGAGATAGTGGGTAATAAGCATCATCGCTCTGTCAACGTTGAAGGTGTTCACGACAAAAGTCTGAACTCTCTCGTCTTCATTCTCCCCATCCGTGAATGTGATTTTCGTCTCAATCTGGTAGAATTTCTTTTCATTCGGTTTAGATTCTTCGTCACTATCTTCCGTCTCATCGTCCATTTTGTCAACGTATTCTGCCATAGTGATTTCATTTTTGAGATAGGCAAGCGAAGCATCGTCAACCTTACGTTCTTTCAAGTTGTCAGTAAGAATCACGCAAGAATCGAACTCCTTTGTCAAGGTGAATCCGAACATATAGTTTAGTTCGATGTAATCTTTCAAGATACTACAAGTATTCTCCAATCCGGTGGCATACAGCAGGAACTTATGTTTCTTGTCACCTATTTGCGCTTGAGCGATGTACGGATATAAAACACTGTTCTCGTTCTCGAATGCCAAGCGGTTCTGGTTGCTGACTTCCACTTCCTTAATGCCGTCAGCTTCCATACTGAAACGAATTTTCGCCAAAGTGTCTTGGTCTATCAGCGTGCCACGGTCAAAAAGAATTTCATTCCGTTCGATGGTTACTGTTTCACCTGTATCTTCATCAATGAAAGATTCCTCCCATGTTTTGAGGACACGTTTTGCAAGGTACATGTTGAGCATCTTTTTCGGATCAGATGTCACATACCTGATTTCTGTTTTTCTTGTTTCTATCATAACTAAATAAATTCTTGATTTCTTTGTATTTCCTGCTGGGCGTATATCAGCATTTGATGTTCATTTGCAGCCGGCAGATAGATACCAGCCACCGATGCGCTCCAATTACGGAAACGGTCAATGCTCAGGGTCATTTCCCCCGTTGTCAGTTCGGCAGAGCTTCTCAGATAGGTTACTTCATTGCCTTTCTTGTTGACCGTCTTACGTTCAAACAAATCACGGTTGCAAGTCCTTTTATAAAAATCAATTTTTGCTTCGTCGAGACTGCAACCGTACTCACTACCGAAATACCCTAAAAGAAGATGCAAGTAGCTGTTTTGGGCAAGCGTGCGGTTAGGTAGTTTCTTTTTCACTTCCACCACCGCACGTTCACTAAACAGCTTGTTTACATACTCCTTGAACTTGGGTATTTCATAATGATTTGATAAATTAAATATCATTTTTCTTTTTCCAAATATAGCCACCAGCCGTTTTCCTTTTGCCGAGCGTACAAGCATTGATACTTGATGCAGCAACTTGTGTTTCAAGAGAAGCCACTTTTGCACTTTCAAATTCAGCTATATAATTCATTTGTAATCCAAATTGCACAACTGGAATTGAATGAGTTATAGACATCTTTCTTTTAGAAAAACTTGAATGCTTTTTATTATACATTGGATGTTTTTCCCCTTTTCGGCTCATTGACATTCGTTTTTTAGTTTCTGCATTGATAACTTTACCTTTAGCAGATTTACTAAAACGGCTTTTAGTAATAGGATTATTATTGTTTTCCGTGCGAGTTACCCACCTTAAATTACAAACATTATTATCCGTTCTAATTCCATTAATGTGGTCTACCTCTGGTTTATTAAATGGATTGGGGATAAAAGTTTCTGCAACAATTCGATGTAACAGTCTTTTATCTTTTCTCAAAGTAACATAAACATATCCGTTCTTTACTCCAACATTTGGAGTAAGCACCTTATTAGGATTCCGAACTTTACCTGTATTAGAAACTTGATAATATCCATTATACCCTTTTACTGTTTTCCAAATCTCTTCCATATCATTCTTCAAGTCGAACAGCATACGCTAAAAAGGCAAATCATCCTTTACATTGCCATTAGCATCAACCGGAGGCGGAAAGTTCTGCGGCTGTTGCTGATAAGTCGGTTGTGGCGCTGGCTGTTGTATCGATGTTGTCTGTTGGGATTGAGATACACCGCCACGCGCTTCTATTTTATAGCATCGAATGGATACCATACGTTTGAATTCTCCGTCTTGATTCGTCCAAGAACGCCCTTGTAAGACAAATGATACAGTAACAACATCACCCTGATTAAAGCGGTCAAGTTCTGTACACTTGTCACCCGAAAACTCTAAGGGAATAATGTTCTCATACTCGCTACGCTCTCCCGTATAAGGGTCGTAAGTGGTAGCATCTAAAATAAACTCCCGTTTTGTAAACGAGGAACCACCGTTTTTGGATGGTATTTGAACAGTTTGTCCGATTTCGATTATCCGTCCAGTTATTTGGTTTGCCATTAATTTTCTCCTCCTAATATCTTTTTATCGGTTATAAGTTCTCTGTTTTCTTCCAAAAACCGGATAAATTCCTCACAATGATTAGTAAGAATAGGAATATCACGTTCAGGATTGAAAACGTATGTTTCCGTATAGGTATCTACCACATAACCGCCTTTGTTGAACTCTACAATGTTATACTCAAATGTCCGTACATCCGAACCGTTCTGCATCAAAGCATAAGGATAAACAAGGTGTTGATGGTGGTCTTTGAACTTCCCTACGGTATAGCTTCCGGTTGTTTTGATGTCGTGGACGCTGGCCGGCATCAGCTCGTCAATTACCCCATAAACCAAAACATTGCCGTATGCAGTAGGCAAGATGGCTTCTACTCTTTGTTGGGTTAATGCTCCTTTGTAGTAGTTGGCAAACTCGCGGCAAAGGTCAATGTGAAAAGTGAAAGTGCGATTGTTGTAAACAGCTTTTATCCCGTAAAGTTTTCCGTCATCGTGATATGCCTTGCTAATTTCCATTATAGAAGATTTACGGTTCTCAATCATACAATCAATTATTTCCCCAAAACACGTTCCTCTATCAGCAGCTTCACTATCGAAAGGTACTCTATTTATCCTATCAATAAGAGATTGGAATTGTTTTTCCCTAAACTCATCCTCATCGCATGGGGGATTATCAGAAAAAGCGTAATATTTTTGATATATCTTATCACTATCTATATAATTTTGATAAGAATCCAGCAACGTTGGGTATATTTTGTAAGATATTTTACTCATTCTTATACCTCCATTTGTAACCACCTGCTGTAAGGAAGCTTCTTCTACCTATACAGCAACTGATAATATTAGCATTGTTAATACCCGTTTGTCTTTCAGCCTCTTTAGCACTTTCAAATGTACTTATTAACGTACCATCCTCTCGACACTGAACAACGGCTTTTGACATCTTCGGGTGATTTATTTTCTTTTTGCTAAACCGTTCGTTTCTTGTTCCGTAATTAGCATTGTATCTCCATGTGCACCATTCTAAGTTAGAAACAGAGTTATTGCTTTTAACCTCATCTTTATGATTTACACATGGTAAATTTTGCGGATTAGGAATAAACGTTTCGGCAACAAGTCTATGAAGAGATTTATATTCAACTTGTTGTTGTTTCCATAGTGATATTCGTAAATATCCACTCCATATTTTATTAGGCTTAATTATCTTTCCTGTTATCTTTCTAAAATTACCATACCTGCTTTTAATAAGCCTATCTAAAGAGCGAACTCTACCAAGGGTACTTACTTGATAGAGTCCTTCATAACCTTGAATGTCTTTCCAAATCTCATTAGGCTGCATCTGAGTATATTTTAGTTTCCTTATTGAATATCAGTCCCAAAGCCTTTACCTTTGCAGCAAACAAACTTCTCGCCATCATCAAAGAACTACCAACATGTTCAAACTCATTAATCTGGGCAGCGAACTCATTAGCGGACTTGGCATCAGTTATAAATTCGATACTTTCTTTGATTTCCTCTATCACCTTATCATACTTTTCTTGTGCCGCTTTCTTCGCTGCAAGCATACCCAAATACGAATTGATTATCTTGGTAGTGATAAAGTCGTTCTTGGCGGTTGGATTACCGTTTTTGTCTAGGATGGTAGGAACCTCCATCACTGAAGGAAGGTTGCAGGTATTCTTACCATCATTTCTTGAAGTCGGGTCGAAAGTAATGGTACGTCTTTGTACCCCTCTTTCGCTTTTCATTTCAAGATAACCGAGCAAATCCAGTTCAGTAACGATGGAATTGTAGGATTTCTCACGTAAAGCAGGAATGAATACCGTATCATCACCTTCTTTTCTTGTGTCACGATGGGCAACGAAAATAATATGCTTGTTAAGCCCCGAGAGTGTTCGTGTCATCCATGAAAACTCCGCATTGATACCGCTCCAATCCCTGATAGACGGTTGGCGGCTGCCACATTTATAAGTAATGATGAAATCCATCATCTTACCGATTGTATCAACTACAATGGTCTGATAAGCGGATAAGTCCTCTTGCAAGACCTGCTGGACATCACTCCATGAAGTGACCTGTACAGTATCTATGTTTTCCAAATGCGCCATATTCATACGTTTGACTCCGTTATCAAAGTCCAATAATAACGGTTTCGGTGCGCTCAATGCCACTGTTGATTTTCCCATACCAGCCTGACCGTAGATCATCATTTTCACTGTGGTAGGAATTACTAATTCATTGCTTTTTTTAATAAGACTCATAATCGTAAAATTTAAAGGGTTTATATTACTTTCATTCTATTCAAAAATCTATTGATCGACTCCAAATTGTACCAAATCATTTTTCCATCTTTGGCAAATGAAACCTGGGCGTTATTCCTAAGTTTATCAAGGTAATCAACGCTACACCCCAAATAAGCCATCGCTTCATCCTTATTAAGCCAAAGTTTCTGTACGGATTCAACCTTTCCTCTTTTCATATCATATCTTTCAGAAATTCTATTTTCTCTTCTCTAATCCGTCTTGCCCTACGCATATCCGAATGGAAATCCTGATAAAACGTAATTGAAAACACACATAATAAACAACAGGCGATAACAGAACGGGCTATTGGTGGGAAATCCATAGTGAATTTCATGCCAGCCAAACGCTCATATAGCATGGTCGCCAGTTCTCTTCCATTTCTTACATGAAGAATCTCGAAAGCCTTCTGCAACTGGTTGTTTATTGTGCTCACAGCCCTGCATTTCAAATCGGCTATCTCCTTCTTCTCATACCCTTGTGCATACATTCGTGCCGTAATCTCGCATTCAGGTGTAAGTTCATTAAAAACTCTCCTCATAATCGTGTAAGTCGGCTGATTAATAATTGCGGATAACCTCAATATATCCGGCTTCCCTGTTAGTGTCCACCGAATACAACGTTTGCTCCTTGTCTATTATCCGGTCAATCCTTGCCAACCTGTTAAGATCAGCGGTACACCTGCGAAGCTGTCCGGCAAGCTTGTCGCTAAAGTCAAAGCTGATTCTGTCATTCTTCTTTTTCAGCTTTTTCTTGATTTCTGTTCTTTCTTTCAGTTCTTTTGCCATAAGAATAAAATTTAATTAATGATTCGTGGATGGTAAGGGAATCGAACCCCTCTCAATCGTGCCAATTGGTTGCACAGCACGAAGCTCTAACCGATAAGCTAACCATCCGATTAAAAAAGGTGCACTATCCTCACGGACGGCACACCCAGTACAAACATCAAAATAAAACACGAATATCTAATCTATTATCAGAACAATGCTTTTAACCGCATTCTTGAAATGATCAAACTTCTGTTGCAAATCACTCCAAGATTTATACCATGTTTTTTTCTCTTCAGCTAATTTTTCGTTAGCCTCTTCCAGTTCTTGCACACGCCTTACTAAGTCTTCATGCGTCATGCCTCTTAATTCTTCCACTGTCATAATCGTATAAGTTTAAAACATCGTTAAAAAGGTAGGAGTCGAACCTACTTCTTGTAAGCCAGATGAATATAGAAATCAGAATATGAGTTAATACCAACAATTAATTGCTTACACGCATTCCAACAATGCTACTTCATAAATTACCGCCCGGCTGGTTTACAAGGTTATTGTGCACTCATACCCATGCGCCTTGTGCCGGATTTGAGGTCTACCTTTTAGCGGTATTACAATTTGTCATTTATTTCAACTCTTTATAAGAGATTCTTATTAGAAAAGCACATCCGGCACATATAACACCCATTATAGTGACAGAGAATATTTTCATAGGACTGTAAGTAGTGATAGCCCCGTAAAGCATACCGGCAGCGCATATACTAACCAGTATGGATAAAATGAATTGGATTGCCTTCATAATTGTGTAAATTGATTAGTTCCCCTGAACCAATTCGATTGGCAACATCACGTTATTGTCAGGGGATTTTCTTAACTTTGAATCGTCAAATCTAAAAATTAAGAAATATGAAACAGTTTATTGAAATTCCTCAAGACGGGGAATCTGTACTGATTAATATCAATCACATCGCTGCTGTCAAGTCTAAATCATTCGGCGATGAACAAGGATGTGAAATCTTTGTAGCTACTCCTTATCAGAAGGAGCATTGGACTGTCGAGACTGGATGCCTAATAATCCAATCCAAGTTTTCAATCTCTCATCTTCGCCAGCTGATAGAAGAAGCTCTTTAGATGTTTTGCCGTCAAGGATGAACTCTACCCAGGCTTGAACGGCTTGGGTAGTTGAGTGTGTACCTACTTTCAGAAGAAGCTCTTTGCGCAACTTCTGTTCTTTTCGCTTTCTGAAATACTGAATTAATCTTTTAATCATCTTTCTTCTCTTTATTGGTTGAATATAACTTCTCGCTCCACTCTCTTATAGTCCTATTCACATAATGGACTATACTATCATCCGGTAAGTCAGATACTAAGATATCCGGCATATCTTTGCCTGCTTCAGCATTAATAATTGAATAAAACAGAAATCTGTATGCTTGCTTATATTGGATAAGCTCGTCTTTCAATTTACAGATAGCATTTACATCCATATCGGTAAATCTGCTTTTTCGCCTATGTTTCATAACAGTTTTTATTTAATCATAATTATAAAGTGATTTAACCTTATCCCTTATTTTAAGTATCTCTACAAGAACTTTATCGCCAACTCCGCGATATTTCTTGAAATCTTCATCAGGAGTTCCAATCAACACCTCTACATTAATTGATTCAATAGTGTATTTCACTTCGTTGCGCATATACCAGTTCACTTTCATAAATCCTCCCTGACACAAAGCCCGGATAGCCATCGTGCGAAGTTTCTTTTCGACTATTCCCATATCTATCTATTTCATTATTTCGCCAAAAGCAAATATTTAAATATCCTACTGCCTTTTACTTAAACTCTCTATGAATTGAATACGTAATCAGCCCAAATGTCAATGAATTGCACGCCTGCGTATTCCGAAAATTCTCTTGTTTTAAAGAAAATCCGAGAACCAATGTACGCAATCGGATTAGAAACACCGATACTCGTACCTGCATACGCAATTCCGCCATTCGCATTCGCATAGAATGGCGACCGACTCACTACACGGTACTTCGGTTCATTACCCATTTCGTCTATTGGGAGGTAAAGGACAAAACAAGGGAAGTATCGTAATTCATCCGTTGTAAATTGTGGCTTCCAACCCTCATTAAGTGCGGCAGCAATGATGCGGAGTTTAAGGTAAGCATCTACATCGGGCTGATTTCTTAATCCAAAAAGGTCCCATGATTTCCATGCGTGTATAAGCGGATTATTTTCTCCGAGTTCCTTGCAAGCATCCTCGAATGTCTTTATACGTTCCGTTACATCTTTCAGCTTAAAAGCCTCTTTACCGAAGCATTTGTGAAGTTCGTGAATCACCTGTTCTTTCGAGATTGCAGGATAATTCGTCAATACCTTGTATAATTCCTGCAAATTTTCATGTTTCACTTCTACTGTTTCCATTTTGTTTTCTCCGTTCATAATCGTGTAAATTAAAGTTTGTGCCTGTACCCTAATCGAATAGTAGAACCGTATTTCAGTTCTGTACAGGCTATATTGTCGAAGATAGTACAGACGCCCAACCTGTATGCTTACTGCTCAAGGACGTAATTTTGCGGTATCTTCTATTAATTGTTAAACATTGCACAGCTCACAAGCTCCAACTTGCTTATGTGCGTTTGTTATCTTTGGTTGGCAAAAACGGCTTATGAATTACACCGTAATTGCTTTTACAGAATTTCAAAGAACTAGTCAATAGTACCCTACCCGATTCTCGCTATCGGTTGCCGTTCAATCCGTCTGTAGGGCTGTCGTGCGTTGCATAATCGTGTATTATGCGTATCGGCTGATACCTTGTACCCGGCATAGAGCATCGTAGTCCATGCCATCATCTTCACAAGTTTCAAAACCTTTTAAGGCATCTTCCAAACTGTCTATCTCATCCGTTATCAACTGGATAGCTTCTTTTTTGCTATCAGCATTGAACATCAGACAGACAGCCTCTTCATCATTGTTATGGGCAGCCTCTAAATCTTTATAAAGGCTATCCAACTGCTGGTTAATCGTGTAAGCATTCATATCCATATCTTTTATGCGATTGACATCAGATTAGCTTTTTTGAAGCATCTGAATTCTTGGCGTTCAGTATCATAGTAAGTCTGGACGGTATCATTCTTTTTTCTGTTGTCAGTACCAGTGATGGCAGGCATCAGCTTTTCATTTAGTGTACCGTATGCCTCACGAACGGAACCGTCCACTTTTTTGAAGTAGAACTTCACTATCTTCTTTTTCATCTCACCTTTCAACTTCAAGTTAGCCCAAGCGACCTTCATTGCTTCGCTCATGGTGTAGCCATTACGCTTAACGAACTGCCAAGCAAGGCTCATTACTTCGTGTAAAAATTCTCTTGTTCTCATAATCGTGTATTTTAATATGTTTATACTATTTGAAATCTGAATTAATCTTCGTTTCTTTGTATCAGTTTAATTTGATAATGCAAATATACTTTATAATTATAAAGTCTAACAACACTATTTAACTATTAAAGCAGGTTATACCTTATTATAATATGAAGAAAGAAGGCAGAAATAGAAATTGGATAGCGTGGATAGCACTTGGATTAAGTGTCATTGCAATATTGCTATGGCTATGCAAATACGAGCCTGTAACATGGACTCTATTCGATTCTATGATTGCTTTTCTTTCTTTCGTTGTAGGAGCATTAGCCGTAATGGTTGGATATAACATTTTTGGGTTAAAAAACGACCTTAAAAATGAAATAGAAGAAAAATTACAGGACATAAGTGACCATCATGTAATTCATACAGCAAAAACTATGATGTATATAGAGATACGCCTGCTACACATGGCTATGAAATTAAAAAATATAGCAGATATAAGGCAATCTATTTACATGATGCTTGAGACCACTGAAAAGACTAAAGATAAGGAAGATATAGATTATGTCATTAATCAGTTGAAAGAACTTAAAACACGATATGGATATACACTGTTTGACGATGTATTCACAAGGAAACTAAAGATTAAACTCGGAAGGATTGGCACTTTCTCTGATAGCGCGCTTCTCTTCCTTCAAGATCTTGAAATATGATTCTTTTGCATTATCAATAAGCCTGTTTGATTCTTTAAATGGATCCTTACAGATTGTTTTGTTTGGCGTATGAGATGATTCTTCTATTTGCATTCTCATTGATTCAAATAGAAAAGGATTGATTATTACCATAGCTATAAAAGTAAAGCGACCAACTCCAAAGTTGCGGTTTGAAGTTAAGTCGCCTATATAATCCCTTAATGGGAACAGTTAAACAATTTAGTCGAAATCATCCGCAACTTGATTCCGATACAAATATACTTTATATTTATAAAGTATCAAATTAAAAGATATAATTTATGGGAATGATTGATAGATTTTTTGAAGCAATAGAAAAAGCTGGTATAACCCCTTATGAAATAGAAACAAAGTATGGAGTGAAATCTGCTCAATCTAAAATTTCGCAGATGAAAGGAGGAAAGACTAATACTGGGAAAGAAAAATCCCTTCCATCAGATATATTGTCTGCTGTTTGCATGAATTGTAACAAAATAAATTCGGAGTACATCCTTACAGGAAGAGGGAACGCGATAAACGAAGATAAAAATACAGATGATGTGATTCCTAATATACCGACATCTTCCGGCACATCAATTACATCAGAAGAGGAATTTCAAGATGCAAAAAATAAAGGATTGCATTTATTGCCACAGGTAAGTTTTAAATTTGCAGCTGGGCAAACCCAACTCATAAGTATTACCGAAGATATCACCCGCTATTGGTATCTACCCGATTGCAAAGATTGCGAAGGAGTAGCACAGATAGTAGGAAGATCTATGTCCCCAACACTTCCTTCTGGCTGTTGGGTTGCTTTAAAAAGATATACACTTCCTCATGATAATCCAAATACAATACCATTTGGCAACATATTTGGAATAGTAGTAGAAGACAAAGAAACCGGAGAATATCATGGACACATTAAGATATTACGTAGGTATAAGGAACAATCTTTGGCTCGTAAATACTGGATTGCTCACTCTATTAATACGGAGGAATTTGATGATTTCGATATAGAAATAGATCAAATAAGAAGTCTTTGGATAGTAAAACAACACATCGTAAGCGATACATTATTATAAATAAAATCTAATACTATGGGACTATATTTCAGAAAAAGAATTAAGATACTTCCTGGAGTACACATGAATGTTAGCAAATCTGGTACAAGTTGGTCGATTGGTCCACGAGGAGCAAAAGTAAATTTCGGAAAACGAGGAACGTACGTTACGACAGGAATACCCGGCACAGGTATCTATTCAAGAACAAAAGTTTGTGACAATAATATGTCCAATCATAGAACGCAATCAAATAATGCAGATTCTGGATATGAAATAAAGAATTATACTGGATGTCTTTTCTCGTTTATATGCTATGCCCTTGCAGTCATATTGCCAATCTGTGGTATACATTTTGCTCTATCTATACTTCTTATAATAATAGGATTTGCTTTACATTTATCGTCGGTTGAGAAAAAGGAAACAGTTCAAATGGACAATGAAATTGGCAACGATAATGAAACCCTAATTACAGAAACACCTATAAATAGGATAATTATAGATACAGAAGAAAAAGTAGACACAAAAAAAGAAGAGATATTTATAAAGAAAGAAGAGGAAGAAAAAATAGAATATCCCTCTGTAAATAATGTTGATATGATTAGACTTGATCCGCTATTTGAAGATTCTGCCCGTTTGGTTGTGATTCACCAGCAAGGTTCTACTTCATTAATTCAGCGTAAATTTGCTATAGGTTATAATCGAGCAGGGCGTATTATGGACCAACTTGAATGTGCTGGAATTGTAGGAGAAACAAGTGGAATTAAAGCGAGAGAGGTCTTATGTAAAGACGAAGGTGAACTCGAATATAGACTAAACCATTTGGAAAAATCTCGTTTTGAAACACTTAAACAAAAGCAGGAAAAAGAATTTAAAGAAATAGCTCAACAAGAAGTTCTGAATGAAAATTCAAGATTGATTAAATTAGGCATAGATTTAGAAAAGGAAGGTATGATAAATGAAGCTATAGCTGTATATGAAAAAGCTATTATACCACAACTTCCAGCAACACATCCATATGATAGATTAATGATTCTTTATCGGAAAAAGAAAGATTATGATAATGAAATCAGAATCATTAAGATAGCCATAAGTGTATTTATGAAAGAAAATGAGCGCAGAGCCGGAAGGGCAATCGAAGATGATTCGTCGTTATACAATCAAGTGATGCAGGCTCTTGAAACTAATGAAAACATTAGATATGAAGACGGGAAATGGGCTTTCGTTCAATATGACGTAATGGAGTATATTACAAGATTAGAAAAGGCTAAAAGGCTATTAGAAAAATCCAAATCAACAATGAATTAAAGAACAAGCTAAATATCTAAAATTATGATTGACTTTCTAACCATCATACTCCTAATATTCGGAGTTTTACAAATTATTCTCTTCTTCAAAGTATGGGGAATGACAAACGACATCAAAGATATAAGGAACAAGTATCTCAAAGACGAGGATGAGAAACAAAGAAAAAACACAGAGCATAACGCTATAACCAAAATAAGTGGCGGTTCTAAACCAACGATATAAGCCGGGCATCATTCCCCGGCTTTTTCTTTTCCAAACAGATAGTCAATCACTCTCCTATTGGCATCATCCACCTTCTTCTGATCGAATTTGATATAGATACTAGTAACATCAGAACCAATCTCATGTCCTAAACCGGCAGATATAGTTTCTTTAGGTATATCAAGTTCCGCTGCCAATGTAGCCCATGAATGCCTTGCCCAATATGTGGACAATTTTGGGAAAAGAGGATTTCTGATCTTTTTCCCCCTTTTCAAAATAGAGACCTCACCTATTTGTTTCAATGCTCTGTCAATGCTAGTAGTAAAACTAGTATAATTACTACGGTTATCCATAATATTAAGCAAGTATCTATCACCTTTATATTTATCCAGTATAGATTGTGCCTCTGGCTCCACTTTTATAGAAAACAATTTTCCTGTTTTGTGCCTGTAATATTCAATACGCCCATTCATCAGATTATCTTTAGTGAGAAAAAGCAAATCCTCAAGGTTGATGCCTATTAAGTAAAATATAAGCATAAAGATATCACGGTAAAACTCCAAATATTCTTCACATGGATAATTTTTCAACAATTTCAATTCATCAATCGTCAAACTCCGCTTCCTCGTTTGTTCCCTCTTGATTTTAAACTTCCTGAATGGATAAAGAGTTGTCACTTCTTCATCAATAGCATAATTAAAGACAGCCCTGATGTTTTTTAAATGTATGCCTATATAATTAGTCATATATCCTTTATCCACCAAGAACTGGTTAAAGGATGTCAGCCACTTTCGGTCTATTGTCTCAAAGGTAGGAGCGTCATCAAATTCAACTATCAGTTTCCGTGTATTTATATAATTATCCTTAGTGCTCTTCTTATCCTTCAACGAGATATATTCGTCATAATAACGTAAAAAGTCACATGAAGTAACAGGCTTTAATGAAATAATATTAGAAAGGTGTTCTTTAAGCTGCTTGTCGGACATACCTTTCAGTTTACCCCCCAGCAACAGCAATTCTGATTCTAGGAGATTATATTTGCTACGGAGTGCCATATTCTTCACTTTATAGTTGGGTTCTTTTTTCCCATACTCACCATTATCCCATGTATTAACATTTGAATACATTCCTGACGATATAAAAAAAGCCTTATTATGATATATTCTGAACTTAACAGGATATACATCAGACGAGTTTTTCTTCCTCGTATCCAAGTAAATTGATAATACTGCCATAATATTTATATTTAAGTTGCACATAAGTTGCACACAAATATAAATAAATAACCCGAAATAACCTCTTATAACAGACTATTATAAAAAAACAAGATACAGATAAACAGTGATATAAAACTATAAATCATTGTTATTCAATCCCAGGCAACAGTTCTTCCTGAATATTTGTCATGCTTCTCCACAAACTATACCGTGCTTCAGGATTCATTTTTTCTAGAGAATATAAAACATCTTTCATATTTGAACGATTCGACAAACTTTCATAAGGACAATTTTTGATCTGTTTACGAAAACCGAGGATACGTGCCATTTCAATTAAATCCGCTTCATGTACCAAGCACATAGGACGAATAATTGTCATCTCAAATTTACGCATCACTAATTTAGGAGGCATCGTACTGAACGCTCCCTGAAAAGTAATATTCATCAACAAAGTTTCCAAGATATCATCCATATGATGTCCTAAAGCAATCTTATTGCACCCCTGCTCCTTTGCCACCGTGAACAAAGCTTTTCTCCGATTCCAAGAACAAAGGAAACAGGGAGACTTCCGAGTATCGGTACTCAGATCAAAAAAAGTTTCATAATGCACAAACGGCACCCCTAAATCCTCTGAGTAGCCTTTCAGATATTCCAAATCAGATTGATAAGGAATATTTGTCATGCTTACATGCACAGCTATCACTGCAAATTTCGGTTTCAAAATACGTGAACGCCTTGCCAATAACTCCAATAGAGCCAAAGAATCCTTTCCACCAGAAAGAGCTATCAAAATTTTATCACCATCCTCAATCAAGCGATACTTTACCACCCCCTTGTTAAAGCGTTGCTCCAACCTTCGCATTATTTTCTCGTCTTCCGTAAATTGTGCCATACATCTTCTTTAAAAATAGGGCACAAAAGTACATGAAAAGAATGATTTATGGAAGATTTAACAAAATAGAATTATTAAAGCATGAGAATTCCAATTAATCTTTGTATTTTTGAATCTAAATAATACGGATTATAAACTAACTATGTACAAAAAATATATCATTGGTTTATTTACTTTATGCTGCGCAGGCAACACTGCGGCACAAAGCTTGGCACAAGCCAAACAACTTTTCCTGAACGGAGAATTTGAACAAGCCAAACCAGCTTTCCAAAAGCTGGTAAAGCAAGCCCCTTCTAATGCCAATTATAATTATTGGTATGGCGCATGTTGTTATGAAACAGGAGAAAAAAAAGAAGCACAGCCCTACCTTGAAAAAAGCGCCGCCCGCAAAGTCATTGACGCATACCGCTATTTAGGGAAACTATATTATGATATCTATCGGTTTGACGATGCCGTAGATAACTACGAACAACACATAGAATGGTTGGAAAAGAAAAAACGCCCTACCGAAATGGCTGAAGCAGAGCTGGAACAAATAAAGCAAGCAGCCCGTATGATAAAAGGAGTGGAAAACATTACTGTAATAGATAGTTTTGTAGTCGATAAAAATGATTTTCTGAAAGCATATAAAATCAGTAGAGAATCGGGAGCACTCTATCACGATCCTACCATATCCGGGACTGTCTATCAAACCGAAATGGGCAATAAAGTACTTTACGGGAACAAAAGCACAGACGGCAAAATGCAACTCTACTCCCGTATCCGTCTGTTGGACGGCTGGAGCGAGCCCGAACCCCTCATGTCCCTTAATGAACAGGGAAATGTAAACTATCCCTTCTTAATGTCAGATGGCATTACTTTATATTATGCATCGGATGGAGAAGGCTCTTTGGGGGGGTACGATATTTTTGTAACTCGCTATGATTCGGAAAATGGCAATTATCTTCGTCCCGATAATATAGGAATGCCATTTAACTCTCCCGCCAATGACTATATGTATGCCATTGATGAATTCAACAATATTGGCTGGTTTGCTTCAGACCGCTATCAGCCTGATAACAAAGTCTGTATCTATGTGTTTGTACCGAACTCTTCAAAAGAAGTATACAATTACGAAAGTACAGACGAACAGATCATTATAAATGCAGCCAGCCTACATTCTATCCGTACCACCTGGAAAGATGAAGAGAAAGTACGAACCGGCAAGCAACGCCTAGCGGCAATAATGTATGCCAAAGAATCCGGAGAACAACAAAAAGACTTCACCTTGATAATAGATGACTCTGCTGTTTACCACACATTGAACGACTTCCGCTCTGCCGAAGCACGTAAACTTTATCAGCAAAGAATACAAAAGCAGAAGGATTATGACAACCTGAAGAAAAATCTGGATGACAAACGCGAACAATATGCCCAAGGGAACAGTGCACGAAAGAAGAATTTGACACCCGCCATTTTGGAATTGGAAAAACGTACTGAACAACTTCTGAAAGAAATGGCCCAACTGGATATCAGCGTCCGCAACGAAGAAATAAAGAAGTTGAAACACTAATACAAAAAGATATTTATGGAAGTATTTATTATCATAGCGCTCATCTTGGCAGGAGTACTTCTCTTTATTGTAGAGGTTTTCCTTATTCCCGGCATCAGTATAGCCGGAATAGCATCGGCCATCTGCCTGCTATATGCCAACTATTACGCTTTCGACACATTAGGACCGATAGCAGGATTCATTACTTTGATAGCATCCGTCCTAAGTTGCATAGCCATTATCATCTGGTTTATGCACTCAAAAACCATGGACAAGCTTTCTTTGAAGAAAACACTGGATTATAAAATCGATCCCCTAAAAGGAACCCATATCCGCATCGGAGACAAAGGCATAGCAATAACCCGCCTTGCACTGATAGGCAATGCAAACTTTAATGGACACATCATCGAAGTGCGCTCTGCCGATGGCTTGATTGATGAGAATACCCCCATTTATGTAGAAAGAATGGTTGAAGGAACGGTGATTGTACGCAAATTCAACCTATGATAGAAAAATGACTTACAAATACGATTTTATCAAATTTCTTGATTGACATTCTCATTCAAGTATATTTTAGACAATAGTGAAAACAGCAGAGATTCGATGTGGAGCTGTTCAAATATAAATATTTACTTTTAAACAATTGATTATTATGATCGAACCCAACTATCTTCCTTTCATCCTTATAGGAGGTGGAATTATTTTCGTGGTACTATTCTTTCATTATGTACCATTTTTCCTCTGGCTGTCTGCCAAAGTTTCGGGAGTACGCATTTCATTGGTGCAATTATTCTTAATGCGCATCCGTAATGTTCCTCCTTATGTCATTGTCCCAGCAATGATTGAAGCACATAAAGCTGGCTTAAGTAACATAACCCGAGATGAATTGGAAGCTCATTATATGGCAGGCGGGCATGTAGAAAAAGTAGTACACGCACTAGTATCCGCATCCAAAGCCAACATCGAACTGTCTTTCCAAATGGCAACTGGTATTGACCTAGCCGGCCGTGACGTATTCGAAGCCGTGCAAATGTCAGTAAACCCTAAGGTTATTGACACTCCTCCCGTTACTGCTGTAGCCAAAGACGGCATACAGCTTATAGCTAAAGCTCGTGTCACTGTACGCGCCAATATCCGCCAATTAGTAGGAGGTGCCGGAGAAGACACGATTCTAGCACGTGTTGGTGAAGGTATCGTGTCCTCTATCGGATCGTCCGAAAATCACAAATCCGTATTGGAAAATCCTGATTCTATCTCTAAATTAGTACTCCGCAAGGGCTTAGATGCCGGTACGGCCTTCGAAATCCTGTCTATTGATATAGCTGATATTGATATAGGCAGAAATATTGGAGCTGCTTTACAAATAGACCAGGCCAATGCCGACAAGAATATTGCACAAGCCAAAGCAGAAGAACGCCGTGCGATGGCCGTCGCTTTGGAACAGGAAATGAAAGCCAAAGCAGAAGAGGCCCGTGCGAATGTAATTCAGGCAGAGGCCGAAGTGCCCAAGGCCATGGCGGAAGCATTTCGTAGTGGCAACCTAGGCATTATGGACTATTACCGCATGAAGAATATACAAGCAGATACCTCCATGCGTGAAAATATTGCAAAACCCGAAACAACTTTCGGTAATGAACCATTAAGCAAATAAAACTAGTATTCAACTATTAATGTATTTTTCTTGGATGCGAATGAAACTGTTTTTCTCTTTATCATGCTAATATCAATGAAAGTTTATAAATCCGTGGCATCTACATCTAAGAAATAATCTGTTTGTATACCCATTAAAAAGACAAGAAATATAACATCAATTATACAGACCATTAACCACAAAAAAAAGATTATGAAAAAATATTATGCAGAATCTGAGTTGATTATCAATCCCGACGGCTCTATTTTTCACCTTCATATCAAACCGGAACAGCTGGCAAATAAAATAATTCTAGTAGGTGACCCTGGGCGTGTAGCATTAGTAGCTTCTCATTTCGAAACTAAAGAATGTGAAATAGAAAGCCGTGAATTCAAGACCATTACCGGTACTTATAAAGGGAAACGTCTCACCGTAGTTTCCACCGGTATAGGTTGTGACAATATAGACATTGTGATGAATGAATTAGATGCTTTGGCCAATATTAATTTCAATACCCGTTATGAAAAAGACCACTTACGCCAATTGGAATTAGTACGTATCGGTACATGTGGCGGATTACAGCCTTATACTCCCGTTGGCACCTATATTTGTTCTGAAAAGTCTATCGGTTTTGATGGACTACTCAATTTCTACGCCGGACGCAATGAGGTTTGCGATCTGAAATTCGAACAAGCTTTTATAAATTACATGGGTTGGGAAGGTAATGTATGCATCGCCCACCCATACGTCATTGATGCCGACCGGGAATTAATAGACCGCATCGCGCAAAATGATATGGTCCGTGGCATAACTATCGCCGCAGGAGGTTTCTTTGGCCCGCAAGGACGAGAACTCCGTATTCCACTGGCCGATCCTGAACAGAATGAAAAGATTGAGAAATTTGAATACAAAGACTATCGCATCACTAACTTTGAAATGGAAAGTTCCGCCCTTGCCGGATTAGCACGCCTGATGGGACACAAAGCCATGACTGTATGTATGGTAATTGCCAACCGACTAATAAAGGAAGCCAATACCGGCTATAAAAACTCTATTGATGGTTTGATAGAAAAAGTCTTGGAAAGAATATAATTCCCAATTTAGTTGTCTATATAATATGGATAAAATTCACCGGATCATCTATCAATACTTATTCTTATTATCATCGAGAAGAAGATTGGCATAAACAGATTTTTTACAGAATAAGCCAACTCTTTTTACCTAACAGGAGACATCGCTTCATAGAAGACCATTTTTTGTAAAAAAACAACAAGATGTCCCCTCATAAAACAAATAAAAATATGGAAACCAGTTTCAAACAAACAACTAGTAATAAAGTAGAACGTTACCGTCTTTTCCTCCCTCAGTTTGAACTTTTAATATCAGATGAAAAAGAAGAAATAAGTGTTTTGGCCAATACTGCCGCTGCTCTTCGGGAAGCCTTCGGCTTTTTTTGGGTAGGTTTCTATCTGGTTAAAGACGGCCAACTTATTTTAGGACCTTTTCAGGGAAGCACCGCCTGTTATCGCATCCATAAAGGAAAGGGAGTATGTGGAACCTCATGGTCAGAAGCTCGAACCTTGATAGTGCCCAATGTAGAACAATTCCCCGGACATATAGCCTGCAGTTCTCTTTCCCGCTCCGAAATTGTTGTTCCTATTCTTGCTAATGGACAAGTAAAGGGAGTATTGGATATTGACAGTAATCTATTAAACTCTTTTGATGAGACAGACCGCCGTTATTTAGAAGAAGTAACAGCCATCGTAGCTAAAACATTATATTATTAACCAAATGAAAATGATAAACCAAGATACAATCTGCGCCATTGCCACCGCCCAGGGAGGAGCCATCGGAATAATTCGTGTATCTGGCCCAAAAGCGATTGAAATAACGTCACGCATATTTACACCCGCCACAGGCAAGCCACTGACAGAACGAGCACCATATACTCTTACTTTCGGAAAGATTTGTTCCCCAAAGCGAAAAATTAATAATACACTTTTCCAAAAAACGAGTGAAATTCCGCAAGAAAAAAGTGAAACGTTACAAAAAAAAGAATCAATTATACCTTCTGCAGAAGAAGTAATAGACGAAGTTTTAATTTCTTTGTTCCGTGCCCCTCATTCTTATACCGGTGAAGACAGTACGGAAATCATGTGTCATGGTTCATCCTATATCCTGCAGCAAGTTATACAACTCCTGATCTATAATGGATGTCGTGCCGCTCTACCAGGTGAATACACCCAACGTGCTTTTCTAAACGGAAAAATGGACTTGAGCCAAGCCGAAGCTGTGGCCGATCTGATAGCCTCATCGTCTGCCGCCACCCATCGCCTAGCCATGAGCCAAATGCGTGGAGGATTCAGTAAAGAACTTTCTAACCTGCGTAACCAATTGCTTCATTTCACTTCGTTAATGGAATTAGAACTGGATTTCAGTGATCATGAAGAACTAGAATTCGCCAATCGTGACGAACTGAGCAGTCTAGCTACCCATATCGAACAAGTTATTGCCCAGCTAGCTCATTCTTTCAGTGTAGGAAACGCAATCAAGAATGGCATTCCTGTAGCAATTATCGGAGAGACGAATGCTGGAAAATCCACCTTACTGAATGCGTTGCTGAATGAGGAAAAAGCCATTGTCAGTGATATCCATGGAACGACCCGTGACGTAATAGAGGATACGATCAATTTACAAGGTGTCACATTCCGATTTATTGATACAGCTGGAATCCGCCAAACGAACGATACAATAGAAAATCTAGGGATAGAACGTACTTTCCAAAAGATGGACCAAGCATATGTCATTTTATGGATGATAGACTCTACAGATGCCCAAAGACGGTTCGAAGAATTAAAAGCCGAAATTCTTCCACACTGCGAAGGGAAAAAGATGATTATTTTATTTAATAAGTCAGATCTGTTACTAGCAATACAAAAAGAAGAGTTGTCAGCTATATTTGCTGACATGAAAGTGGAAAAACTATTTATCTCAGCAAAGAAAAGGGAAAATATAACGATCCTGGAAAAAAAGTTAGTACAGGCAGCCGCCTTACCAGAAATCAACCAAAACGATATTATCATTACAAATGTACGCCATTACGAAGCATTAACACGAGCATTGGATTCTATTCATAGAGTACAGGAAGGATTGCAATTGGGATTATCAGGAGATTTGGTAAGTGAGGATTTAAGACAATGTATCCACGAACTAAGTGAGATTGTTGCAGAAGGAGGTATAACCTCGGAAGAAACATTGCAAAATATATTTCAAAACTTTTGCATCGGTAAATAGCTAAACACTTGATTATCAGATAGTTATAATTACAAACAACCTAAAATACTGACTGAAAACAACTTAAATATGGCAAAATAATAGTTTTACGAAAGGTATTTTCTTTTGTTATGCTTATTTTTTCAACATTTTTGTCCCCCGTTTGTCCCCCAAGCCATATACGGGGGACAAATTTACGTCCCTCTATGTAATTTGAGTACTTTTCACTATAAAATCTATCTAAATCATAGATAATTATTGCCTTATACAGATACCTTCAATCTCTTGGTTTCTAAAATATCAAAAACCATAACCACTGATAAACAAATACATACATATAAACTAATACGGAATTAGAATCACATCAGATGAAATTTTGTTCGAAATGTTTGAAAAGTATTTTATCTTATTCCTTCATGCATCGGAGGGGTTATTAAAGTACCTGGAAAAATTAGCGCAAGGACATTAGATTTGATTCTTATTAAAAAGTACAAGTCCTATTTTCCATCCCCTTACTTTTAAAGAACATAACATAGTAAAATCGAAATATAAAGGATATTTTTCGCAAAAAACGAGTAAGCTATTAGCAATCAATAAGAATATAATAGTGCATGAACTTATTACCATATAATTCATTCTCGCGATATATTTAAGAAAAACATTGGTATATGAGGTTTATTAATTAAATTTGCAATAACATACTCACCCCGCTTCCCATAAGAACAGCGCGCTCAGGGAGGGTCTTTTATTTTCTAGTGGTATATTGGGATTTAGTGATGATTTTAAATACTTTTCCAGAATTTAATGCTAGGAACTTTAATTTTTGCATCATGTATTATCCTAATTTAGACACACTTTTTGAAACAATATCTGTTTTTCCAGCAAATCATACGTTAGCAACCATTCGTATTCTAATTTTACTGAGTAACTTTTTGTCATGATAGTTGTTAGCATCTAACCGAACATCTAAGACCTTATTACTATATTTCAACTCTTAAAGTTATTTCATTCATTCTTAAAAATCCCCATATAACAGTCCTACTTTTCAACAATCTTCGCTTCAATGTAGACCTCATCAGGTTTCAGTTCTGATTTATCATACACTTCAATTGTTTTTACTTGCTCCTCTATTTTAGGTTCAACATTGATAATCAAATATCCCATCTTCTGATAATCTTCACAAAGAAATTTCCAGATTAAAGATAATGTCTTGATTCCATCTGCAGGAATAATACTCATATGAAACTCCCGATAATCTTCTTGAACAAAAACTGAGTTTTTAGGTCTATATTCTAGCTGATTACTATATGTTTGAAAAACTTCTCTTTTGGCATCTCTTCCAGCATTAATCTGTGCTTTTGCCGCCTCATTTATGCCCCAAGCATTACAATAGTAAAAATCGTCATCAATTTCAACTATTTCATTTGATTTAAAAAAAACGACAAGTTTTGGTGTTTTAATGACAGTCTTTCCGATGTTCTCAATTCTTATGTTTAGTTCACACCATCTCTTATCAATCGGACTTGGCCTACTCCACGACATTATCGATGCATCAAAATTCTGAGATACTAAATCTTTCAACTGTGACCGCCAAGTTGGCTCAAGCAACGTTAAATCTTTATACTCATAATGTATAGTAGTCCTAATATATTCTGGATGTATTGTTATTTCTTCCTCTCCATCAAAAGTTACCCGAACATCCGTAGTGTCCTTAAATTGACAGTTATTCACATACCAATTATATGTCGTTCTGTATCGCTCCAATTGATCTACTATATCTTCCCACGATGCAATATCAACAGCAAACAAACCTTTCACCCTATTCTCAATATCTTTTTTCCTAATGTACCTTTCTATCTTTGCATCTTTATTTGCTGTAGTAGCAAAAACCAACAATTTTAATTCAGGTTCAAAGCCTAATGCTTTTTCTATTTCTGCATCAATCTCAGCTTCTGTCAACTGTGCATTTACATAGTCATCCTTGCCTTTGCACTGAATACCACAATAGCCTTTATATTTTTCTACATATGAAAACACATCAACCCCATGTTGGTTTTGGCCCTGACGACCATGACGTTTAATGCTATCTTCACATATCCATATCTCACCCCACAATAGTTTGCAGAGTTTCTCAAAGTCTTGCCAATTACTTGGCTTTTTCAATTGAGTTTGTGCTATCATACAAATACTATTTTTCTAAAAATCTGCTACTTAAAAACGCTCCATCAAATACCACAAATATCGTTTCTCTTTTGATACTGAGAATAATATTCTCACATACATCAGATAATTACATTATAAAAGTTATAAATATCTTCCTTACTTTTGCCATTCTTTTGCAATAACATCCCAGTCAACAAATCTTTTTTCATGACAAGTCCACACATCCCAGAAATCCGGATCATTAGATTGGGGACGTTGTTCTTCTGGCAGAAATCTCATTCTAACCAAAATTGGCAATTCTGAAGCCCATCCCAATAAAATGGCATTCTGCGATGGAAGAGAAGGCAATTCCTTTAACATACCTTTCATATTATCTGGTAACAAGCGCCCAACTAATTCTTGATCACGATCGTTAGATATACGGTGAATTAAAAAAGAATTACATTGCGAAAGAACCGTTGGTGAAAGTTCGGATGGACGTTGCGATGATATTATCATTCCCAATCCAAATTTCCTACCCTCCCTAGCAATTCGTTCAAAGACCTTGCAACACAAAGTATCTGCTCCCATAGAATCAGTATCATCATTATATCTCTTAATAAAATGATGAGCCTCCTCAATCACTAATACAGTAGGTAGACATTTCTTTGTTTGCTTTCTGTAACGTTGAAGTGTGTCAAACACCAAACGAGAAACAACGGCAGTAATAGTAGTGATAACATGAGTTGGTAACAACGATAAATCTATAATTGTCAATGAATTTTTCTCATTTTTACCAATATATGTTTCAAGCCACTCTTTAAGAGTAATATTCGTATCAGATACAACGTCTTTTAATTTTGTGTCATTTATTAGGGCTTTAATTAAATTAATCGTTGAATCTATATATTCAGTTGTGTGTAATAATTCTGCACTTGCTTGAATGGCACTTATAAAATCTGTCCCAAGAAAAGGTTTTGGAGCATCCGCATCTATAGGCAAAAGTTGGTCATCTGATCCACCAGACATATAATAAACTTCATAAATACAATCTAATAAACCGCTAACATCTTCCCTTGTATATGAGTATGGATGAAAGCCAGGTCCACCATATTTAGCGATCATACTTTCTAAAAGACTCTCTGCTTTATCAATTGATTTTTTTAGTGGAATAGAAAACGTGTCGTCTGTTTGAATGCCTGACTTCCAAATAGATAACAAATCATAAAACCCTTTTTTCTTTGAATATATAGGAGACCATGGCAGCCCTTCTGCCATAGAGTATTGAATAGATACAATTAGGGTTCTCAAATATGTATTCAATGCATGCTCTTTTGACAATGTATTATTCGAAATTCCAGCTCTCATACCTTTAAGAGCATGTATTATCGTGGGACGTTGTGTTTTTGATGTAGCCTTAGTAAAGCCACACCATTCTTCTGTATTCCACAGCCATAATGGAACTTTAAGCAACATTTCTGTGTCTGTAGATTCTATAGAAAACACATTAGCCTGTTGCATATCAGTAAAAGCTTTACTATATTCTCCATTGGGATCAAGTAATATGAATCTACTATTTAGGTCTTCATAACCATCCGCAAGTTCTTTTTTAGCATTTTCTAAAGACCATCGTATTAAACCTGCGACAGAACAAGATTTTCCACTACCAGTATTTCCGAGTACAGCCAAATGTCGTCCAAACAATTTATCCGGATCAATCTTTACTTGTGCCCCACTAATAAGAACACTATTACCGATATAAACTCTTCTATTCCCTCCTGCTTCAATTATGCTTCTTAATTGTTCATCTGTAGGTAATAAAACAATATCTCCAACAGAAGGAAAATACTCGACTCCTCGTGTAAACTTAAATTCTTTATTATTAGAAAGAGTACCAACTGGATTAAGACATAGTTTACGCAGCGGAAATGGTAAATCGATTAAACCAAAATCTTTAAATCCCTTACGCACAGGGAAATTGGAACGCTCAATAGTTATCCATGTAATTTGACCAACAACAAATCCTTGATCAATAGGAATAAGTAGATACCCATTGATTCGAGGAAAAGGTCGAGGCAATCCAGTGTTCAAGGCAATATTATCTGGAGTATCTGTATCAAGAAGAATTTTAAATTCATCAGGCGACACATACTCAACGGTTCCAATTCGTAAAGAGGCAAGGCTTTCAATAGGTGTTGTACTACTCATTTTCTGTTATATTTTTATTAGTTGACGTTCCTATTCTCTTTTGCAACAATTCTCCAAGTCTAAAAGTATTACGATCGATGGCAGATTTAGGAAGAAAGTCGTTTGTTAAGGATGCTATATCCCCGAAACGTGGTCCTATAAGAACAGTAATTTGTGCTTTTCTACCAACTTTGTCATAAAAATCAAGTATTCGTCCAATTGGATCATTATATGAAATGATGACCAAATGAGTGGAAGGTATTGTGAGCATATCTTTAATCACTCTATTAATATGTTCATCACCAAAGCCGTATCCATATGTTACAAGTGTATTATTTGGTCTGCAAATAGCAGCAGCGAAATCCCTAAATAATTCTACATATGGATACTCTGCTGTTTCCCTATCCTTATCAGGATTTGGGTATATCATAAGTTTTAAATAGTCCAACTCATGCAACCCAGGTGCTTGTAAAAATGGAGTTATACTTTCTGCTCCAAATGGTAGTCCAATACGACGAATCTCATCGTTACTATTCAACCAGTCTACAGACCCATGTAATTTTGTCATTTTTACAACGCCTTCTAAATATCGAGGTTCTCCTCTTATTCCTGGTGGGTTATAATGAATATCAAGGTTCAATCTTGAGGATCTAAATATCGGCATCAATGAACCAACAAATCTATCCATCAAATGAATGCCTGCCAATTCTGCGCCCAATTCAATTAGACGGTCATAATTAGTGGTAAAAATATTGAGACGTTCCCTATTACCAGTTCGACTTGCGAAACTAAGAAGGAAGTTTATTAAAATATCAAAAGCCTCATCTCTTTTCACTCTATCCGCAGTTGCTATATCTTTTTCTGTTTGCAAAATAGACTTAGAAAAAGTCTCAATTATAGAATTAAGATCTTGTTGAAGATTTTGTGCTTTTGGAGAATCTTGAATTTCTAAACCCCGTAATAATTCAATAGCTGTTCGGATTTGATCTTCTATATTACCCTCGTCTCTCCCAGCTTTTTTTGCTTTGCTTTTTGCGCTAGATTCTATCTCTTTTTTAAACACAGAAAACTCACATTTACCCATATTGGCGCCACCATTTGCACCAGCTTTCAAACTGATCGCATTGGTCAGACCGGAACCACACAACAAATTCAAATGTTCTGACTGGAATAATGCAGTCAGCCAAGGCTCTATTCTTTCGCGAAGTATAGTATTATCTTCTGGTAATTTGATTACTTTATCATTTTCACCTTGATCTTTAATCCACGGACACACACATCCTTCTACTAAGTTTCCAATTTGATTGAAAACAACAAGATCTCTATCATCTCTGGTTTTAATGATATTACCTAATCTTTTATCCGAATCTGGCTTTAAAACTGTTTTTGCTATTTCTATATCCATAACTTTTTATTTTGTCATTAATCTTCTCCACTCTTCTTTCCTCTTCACATATTCAGAGTACTCATTGGCGTTATTATTCAACGTATCAACAAGGTACTGCGCCATGTTGTGCATTTGTGTTGCATACAATACAGGAATTCCATTATCATCCACAGCATAATGAGCATTGCTGTGCTCAATACCAGTTACCATGTGTTCAAATGCCAAACGTGGATTTATGCCTCCACTTATGAGAGTATTGCATATGGTTTTCATTTTTTTGCTCCGAGTAGCTACGGGTTCTGATTTCAAACACATGAGATCTTTCTCTGGGTTATTCATATAACAATAATACAACCAAATCTCAAAACAAGGATTGCTCACTATCCATTGCTCTTGGGTCCCAGTTAAATCCTCTTTGAATATTTTCTCCAATTGATCATAGAATTCATCTACATCTGAAAGGAGAAATACTTTGTCCATAGCCTCCAAATGAAAAAGTTGGGATTCTATTTTTATTTCTCCTGTCAGTTGGATTTGCGCCCACTTATCCTGCATCTGATATGGCTGCAAACCTTGTCCCTTTTCAGACATGAAAGCAACCTTCAATGAGTGCAGTTCACGCTGCCGTATCAGTTCCAGAAGAAAATCCCTTTCCCGTTTTTCACCTCCAGAAAGCACGAATATAAGGCTCGTTGAAAGAATTCCTTCAGTTTTCCGGTATGCCAACGGCACTTGTATGGTTTCAGACATTCCGCTCTCATCCTTATTTTCCGTGGTAGCTTTATGCAATGGAACATCAGCAGGAGTCCTTGCCGAATCTTCTTTTGAATATGTCAGCTTTGATAAATCCATAACACATTTTACATATTCAGTTCGCCAATAAACGGAATAGCACCATAACGTCCTTCCAAGTATCCATTCTCAATATTGATTGTGTTGTGGATTTTGAAGTCATTCAGTGAATACATGCGACTGCTTCCATTCTTTTTCTCAACCATCCAGACCTCATCGGTGCGTAGGAAATCCTGATTAAGCAGGCAGGTCTGATGAGTAGTAAAAATAAGCTGGCCATTTGTTTCATGTGAAGAGAAGTAACGGACAAGCTCGCGCACCAGATGAGGATGTATGCTATGGTCAAGTTCATCGATTGCAACAGTTTTGCCTGACTGCATGGCTGCATAGAATGCCGGCACAAGTGATAATAGGCGCACTGTGCCATCAGACTGCGCCTGAATATCCATCTCCTTTGAGAATCCGTTCTCTCCAAACTGACGGAACATCATCTGACTTATCTTCTGCACTCCATCTTCAACACTGATATCTCTGGTATTTCTGAAATCCACGACCTCTGACAGCACACCTGAATGCATTTTCCTGAGTTTATCCACTGGCAGGTTGCTAACATCATGCGTACTTATCCAATCTTCGAAATTCTCCGTCTCGACCTTCACGCCATCAATACCCAGATCAATGGCTTTAAAAAGTTCAGAGGCAAATTTATTAATGTTTTCATCGTTCCTGAAGATCCCTATCAAGGCCGGGTTAAAGGAATGTAAGCCTATTATTGTCAGTTCATCATCAAACCACTTTTGAGCAATATCAATATTAGCATCAGCCAGCACAGGCATATCATTGTTAATGGTCAGCAAACTTGCAAACGGATTTTTCTCAATCCATCCCAACACCATTTTGTTGACTTCGGCAGAAGGAGCTATTGAATATTCAACAGCACCATCTTTACGAGTGAAAATATTATTATTCTCCTCAGCTCCTAAGCCGGACACTTGCAGAGTCTCGAAAGTAATCCCTGTCTTGGCAATTTCCACAGAATATATGAATGGGATTCCGGATTTCGTTGCAAATTCAATAGTCAGCTCGATAGGTTTATTGCCAGTGTCTTCCTTCAATGCAAACATATATCTTCCAATACTATCCTCATTCAGGAAATTTTTATTGGTAGCTATTGCTTTCAGGAAATTTATTCCTTTCAGGAGATTTGATTTTCCCGCGCCATTTGCTCCATAAACAGCGGCCATTTTCAGCACTGGGAGCTTCCCGTCAAGCATAGTAATATGGTTTGATAAAGTAGTTCTTTTCATGTTAGGAAACATATCAAACTGGACCTCATCATTAAATGAAAGAAAATTCTTTAATATAACCCGGAGTATCATATTTTTATCAACTATAGTACGTTAAACTTCTAATTAGCAATTCAGTAAAAAGGAATAAACCTTCAATCACTTGCAAAGATAAAAATATATTTTTATCACGTGAATATTTCACGTGATTTTTTCACGTATTAATCAATAATCGTAATTTGCTATCTAAAATTCGATTATCGGGCCTACCAAAAGAAAAGTCTCTGTCTCTTTTGGCAAGCAGATAGTTTGGTTTAGAACTTTGATAGATATACAATAAACAAGACTAAACTTATATCTATAAGAGGCGGCGAAAGAAAAGAGGTATAAAGAGCAAATACATCGCTTCAAAACATGAGGGACACGAGGGACAAAGGAGATTTAATAGGCTCCTTAATCACGTTTTTCAAAAATGAAATTGTATTAGTGTTTTCTTTGCAGATTGTCTCCATTTTTTTGTCCCTCGTTTGTCCCCCAGCATGAATAATTACTAAAATAATATCTGATTATCAATGTATTATAAGTTTATAACATATATTGCATCGGCAAGTAACTATTTAATTATCAAATAGTTAAATTGATTATAATCGATTAATATGGCGCTCTTTACGGGTGCCTTTTTTGTTGCTCAAGTATCGTTGATAATCGTTGCTAAGCCTTTTTACGCCATTTTTGTACCTCCTGTGTACCTTGCCAACGAAAATCCGAGGATTATCGTTGGCAAGGTCGTGGAGAACTTTTACACCATTTTACGGGATTTTACGGAGTTATACAAAAATATTGGAGAAATAAGGAGAAATAACATGAGTAGCAACATTGAAATCAGACGAATCTGTGCGTGGTGCAAGCAAGAATTCATTGCGCATAAAACAACTACAACCTGTTGTTCGCACAGATGTGCAAATCTTCTGTATAAACAGAAGAAACGTGAGGCTTCTATTAAGGCTAACAACCAAATTGTCGAAAAAGTCATCAAGGAAAAGCCGATTGAGAAGATCAGAGACAAGCCTATTCTTACTATCACAGAAGCTGCCACATACATTGGAGTAACTCGACCTACTCTTTATGGCTATCTGAAAAGAGGTGAATTAAAAGCCTCCCGACTTGGATATAAATTTCTATTGAAAAAGGAAAATATTGATAACTTATTCAATAAGCCTATAGAATTTAAGATTCCGGTCAGAGACAAACCTTCCATTAATGATTTCTACACCACCGCCGAAGTCAAGGAAAAGTATGGAGTAAAGGATTCCTGGATATTTCACATCGCTAAGGAACATAATATTACACGAACCTTTCACCGTGGGAAAACCTATTGGAGCAAAAAGCATATTGATGACTACTTTGCAAAGAAAGCTCCCGATCCTGAAATCAAGGAATGGTACAGCACGCAAGACATGCAGGAGAAGTTCGGCATGACGCTGACGGCCATCTATTCTTTTGTATCAAAGAATGCCATTCCCAAAAAGAAGGTCGGCATCATGGTGTACTACTCCAAGAAGCACGTGGACATTGCCAAAGGTCTCATAGCTCCCGAAGAGCCCAAATACTACACTATTGCCGAAGCGATGGAGCGATTCAATCTGACACGGGACCAACTCTACCATTATGTGAAATATCATAATATCCCACGTATTAAGGTTGGTAAATATACCAAGATTCTGCGGGCAGAGCTGGACAAGTTCTTTGAGCCTCCAAAGATAGAATGAGCCGAAAGTTATTTTCCGGTGATAAATACCACCATTAGAACACCTATTTTATTTGCAACAAAAACAAGTATTAATCAAAAAACAATATAGCTATGACACTTACATGCACCAACGTAACTTTGAGACAAAAACCATTGCGTAACGACCGCATATCTCTTTATCTAGATTATTATCCGGCCATCCGCAATCCTTACACGATGAAGATGAGTCGCCGGGAATTCCTCGGCATCTACATCTATGCCAAGCCTAAGAACGAGCAGCAAAGAATGTTCAATCAGGACATGCTGAACAAAGCAGAGGCAATCCGCTGTATCCGTGTCCAGTCGCTTATTAATGAAGAATTCGGGTTCCTGGACAAGAACAAGCAAAAGGTCGATTTCCTTGCCTACTTCCGAACAAAAGCACGGGAGAAGTATGAGAAATGGGATTGTGTTTACAACCACTTCGAGAAATTTGTCGGTGGCAAATGCACATTCGGCGACGTTACCGTGGAACTGTGCGAAAAGTTCAGGGATTACCTGCTCAAATGCAAACAGATCAATCATCCCAATGCCTACATCTCACGCAATTCGGCAGCTGGCTATTATTCTACCTTCCGTGCCCTGTTGAAAATAGCCTATAAAGAGAAGATGCTACGAGAGAATTTGAATGACTTTCTGGAAAAGATCGAATGGAAAGAGGTCAAGAAAGAGTATCTGACACTTGATGAAGTCAAGAAACTGGCAGCTACACCCTGCAAGATTCCCGTCTTGAAACAAGCCTCCCTGTTTGCCTGCATGACAGGCCTCCGTATCAGTGATATTCTGAAGCTGGACTAGCGTGATTTTGAGGTTGGCCCGGATCAAGACTATTACATCCATATCTGTACCGAAAAGACAGAAACAGAAGCTACTCTCCCTATCAGTCAGGAAGCACTGGAGTTGTGTGGCGAATGGGGCACCGGAAAAGTCTTCAAAGGCTTAACCCGCTCCATGACTCATCATCCCTTGAAACAATGGATTGCCGAAGCCGGAATCAGAAAGCACATAACCTTCCACTCCTCAAGACATAGCAGCTTTTCTTTCTTGCTAAAATTCAAGCGCTTGCAAACTTTAGCAGCTTAATAGGTAACGATTTAGAAACCAGCGAAATTCTATATTTTACCTCGTTTTGCAGTAATTCAAAAGAACGCTTTTCCTAAACGCAAAGGTAGTAATTTTTATAATTCCACCAAATTTTCTATTCGTCCATTTTTATAGATGATTCTCCTTCCGAGGTAACAAAGTCTAATCCGTTATCATTTCGTATTCGGTGTATTCGGGGAACCATTTGTCGAGCTGAGCATCGGCACGACCTTCCATTTCAGGGGTGATGTACTTCGACATCTTCTGAACAAGTACGGCGAGAGAAGCCACCTCATCGAGCCAACCGATAATAGGAAGTCGTTTGGAATCGATAATGTCAATTGGAAGAATCAAGTATGCAAGAGAGCCGAAGATCGCCCATTTATCCTTGCGAGGAGTTTCCTTGCTGCGCATTACATACCACATAAGGAGCACTGGGCGTGTTGCAGCACGTCCTGCCTTTTTGCTCCAGTTGCAGATGCTCTCCCAAAGAGCGTTGTAGTCGAGATTGAAGATTGCCATAATCTGATGGTTTTTAAGTTCATTATATTTGTAATGATGCTGGAAATGGGAAAATCTATCAGTACCAGACATTGTAGTTATACTCGATTCCGTTGTCGTCGCAAAATTGCCTGAAATTATCAATGAACTCATGGTAACTGACGCGATTGCCAAACCGTTTTTTCATCTCCTTGACGACGGCAACGGAATAATATTTTTTGAGTGAAGAACAAAATTGATGAGTGTTGAGCAAATCCAATGAATACGAGCTTTCAACAATTCCGGTACGGCGGTTGTATTCCCATTCTTCAAAATCAAACCGCCACACGGTCAGTTCTCCACCATCAAGCGAGACACCGACCCGGCAGTATGGTTCCCCATGCCTGTTCGATTCATAGAGAGTTTTAGAGTAGTCCAAAAGATTGTAATTATCATGTTTATCCATAGGGTTATATGTCTGTAATCTTGATGATTATTGCCTAATAGTTATCATGGACTTTTATCTCGCCATGACCTACTGATGATGTAGCTTCGACGGCATCGCGGATTTCTTTCAGACCTTGGAACTTATGTCCCAAAATCGTAATAGGCTCGTTGATTGGAACGATTTTAGTCGCATGCTTACTCATAGTTTAAAGATTTTGATGTTGAACGATTTCTCCTTTTGAATTCACGATGACGCCTGCGGAAGCATCCTTGTACTTGCAAAGATAGGTATCTTTGGTAATTGGAGCGATCTCCCAGTAGATTGGCTCGGTGATTATGTCTCCATCAACGGTGCAAAGTCCTTCGTAGCCATCCGACATGCGGTAGCGCATCAGAGTGGTTGCGTCAATAATCTTGTTGCCCTCTTCATCCCACTCGTCTTTGTCGTAGTACATTTTCTCCAAGTCCCGGCATAGGAACTTGTCGGATTTTGTTCCATCGAAACCATAAGATACTTGGAGATGGTTGGGTAGTGTGGCAATGATGCCGAAATCTTCCGAAATTGTTATTTCAGGATAGCCGATTTCCGTTACCAGTTCAGCCCGATCGTTCAGCGCATACCACAGTCCCGTCTGGCTGTCACCTTCCCTTGCACGCCAGAAATTGTTTGCCTCCGATATTATCCACTGATACTTCGGTTCCACAGCCCAATTGCCGTTCCGGTCGATAAGACCCATCAGACCATCATCTACAGCCATTGCGCAGTAGTCTCCATGAAATACATATCCGTGGTTCTTGGGATTGTAAGCGAATTTCTTGTTATTGACAGCTTTGCCGGAATGGTCTATGAAATAGACGCTGTCGCCCTCGGCAACCGCTGCGACACCGCCGGAGAACACCCATGCCTTAGAATATTTGGCAGGTATGGCAATCTCGCCACTGAATCGGTTGATATAACCGCGCTTGTCATCCTTGGAATACACGATAAGGCTATCCTCGTCGGCAGGAAGTGCAATCCAGTCAATATCTTTCGCTATGACCTCACCGGTTATAAAATTCTGAATAATACCCGGTTTTGTGCTGTAGCGAGGTTTGACGAATGTCAGTTGATTGCTGATGCGCTGCTTATGACCAAAACGGTGGAGTTCCTCCCGTTCCATCTGATACCATACATGAGTAATGATACAGGTAGCTACGACGATACAGATGGTAAGCACAGACCAGATGATGCGCCAGAAAGGAGTTTTGTACTTTGGATTCAGACAACGTCCTACCCAACAGATTGCTTGCCACAATCCCTTTCCAAGATTTGCAAGCCAGTTCTTAAAAGTAATCTTGTTGCTCATTGATAATAATTGTTTTGGTTCATCTATACCAAATGAGCAGCAATGGCCTAAAATCTAACTTACTATATGAAAATAAAAAATTATAGTTAACCCTTTTCTAACTTAATGAGAGTCAATCTTGATGTTAAGAATCAGTTGGGTTTAGGGAGAATATTTTCAAATAAATCCGAGCATCCTTTCTGATAGTTGCAATATGAATACTTTAAAACGAAAATAGACCAATGGAGGCGATGAAAAATTTTCATCGCCTCCATTGGTCTGGTTATGTGATTACTCGCTTATTTGGAATAAGCCATTTTCATGTAGAATCTTGTCAATCTTACCAACCGCTTGAGAGATAAACTCATTTATGTCGATATTATGATTAAACGAGTCATAATCTATTTTAGACAAGAAGAGGTTTACTATCTCTCGTCGCTTATCGGGACTTCTAGTTTTCCGTGGATTATGTTGCTGCAGCTATCCTTGCGGCCATTGCCGTGGGAATTGGCAACTCCCATCTGGTGCAGGTAAAGCGCAACTGGCTGGAAAGCCCCATCCTGTACATGGCACTGATTGGACGTCCTGGAGCCAATAAGAGTCATCCGCTGAGTTTCGCTTTCCAGCCGTTCATTGAACATGACTATTGTCAGAATCAGGAGTATCAGAACTTGTATGCCGAGTATGAACGCACTATGTCCATGAGCAAAAAGGAACGCATGGAAGCCGGTTTGGATGAGTTTCCGCAGACTCCCGTGCGCAGACGCTTTCTTGTTTCGGATATCACTCCCGAAGGATTGAGCTTGATACATGCCCAGAATCCCAGAGGACTCTGCCTTTGGTCGGACGAGTTGTCGGCCTGGTTCAAGAATTTCAATCGCTACAATAACGGTTCGGAAGAACAGTTCTGGCTTTCGGTGTTCAATGCCAAGCCCACGATTTCCGACCGCAAGAGTACGCAAAGTTCCATTTTTATCAGACGTCCCTACATCTCCGTTATCGGTACCATTCAAAAGAAGATTCTGGGCGAACTGGTCAAGGGCGAGCGTTCGAGTAACGGTTTTATCGATCGTATTCTTTTCGTGATGCCAGAATCTGTCTTGAAAAGCAGATGGAACGACCAGGAAACTCCTGAAGAACTGGAAATCCAGTGGCAACAGATTATCGACAAGCTGATTGCTCAGGATTGTCCGCATGACGAGAATAATGAGTTGCAGCCTCAATGCCTGCCATTCGATGAAGATGCCAAGCAACGGCTTTACGGTTGGCAGCATGAAAATGCCCACCAATGTGATATGGAAACCAACGATGCTTTGGTCGGTATGTACTGCAAACTGGAAATCTACATTATTCGGTTTTGTTTGATCATCCAGCTTGCTCGATGGACTTGCGGAGAGTGTGATAAAACTACAATTGACCTTGAAAGCGTTAACCGTGCCATCCTGCTGACTGAGTATTTTCGGACTACAGCCGTAAAAGTGCAGGCTGCCGTTAGTCAGGAACAGGTGAGCGAATTGCACCGCAACATCTACCTGAACCTGCCTCAGAGATTTACAACGGCAGAAGGTATCGGCATTGCCGAAAGTTACGGGATGAAGGAGCATGCTTTCAAGATGTTTCTAAAACGCCACATCGGAACATTATTCAGAAAAGAGAATCATGGAGAATACAGTAAATAAACCTGTTACTATGCACATTTTCGCAACCGAGGGGTTTGTGAAGTTGCGAAAATGTGCATAGTAACATCCAAACAGAAAGAAAAATGAATTACAGATTCACATTAGAACCATACAAAGGTGTCAGCACCCGGCACACATGCCCGAACTGCCACCGCAAAAGTTGTTTCGCCAAATACATCGATACGGAAAAGCAAATCAGCTTTCCCGATTATGTAGGGCGATGCAACCATGAACAGAAGTGCGGTTACAACTATACGCCCAAAATGTACTTTGACGAAAGCCCAATGGCCAAGGAACGATTGAGCGAAGAATTTGTGCCGGTGTCAAAGCCTCGCATCAGTCTGCCTCCTGCACCATCCTTCATTGAGCCGGAAACCATGAGGCAGTCCCTGAAGTTGTATCACACGAACAAGCTGTTTCAGTTCCTGAGTTTCCATTTCGGGCAGGAGGCTACCGAAGAACTGATGTTGCGCTACCATGTGGGAACATCGAAGCATTGGCCGGGAGCTACGGTCTTCTGGCAGGTAGATATCTCCGGACGGGTACGCACCGGAAAAGTGATGCTCTACAATCCTGAAAACGGAAGGCGGGTTAAAGAGCCGCACAACTACATCACGTGGGTACATTCCCTTTTGAAGAAAGAGAATTTCAACCTCCGGCAATGCCTGTTTGGTGAGCATCTTTTGGCTTCCGACCAGCAGCGACCGGTTGCCCTTGTGGAGAGTGAGAAAAGCGCTTTGATATCCAGTTTCTATCTGCCGCAATATCTATGGATTGCTTCAGGCGGAAAGAACGGAGCGTTTAATCGGGATGCCATGAGCGTATTGAGAAACCGACGTGTCCTGCTCTTCCCCGATCTGGGTGCAACCGACTATTGGAACAGTAAAATGGAGATGATCCGAAGCCTGGGAATAGAGGTCTCTCTCTTCGATTTTATGGAAAGAAACGCAACAAAAGAAGAACGGGATGCGGGTTATGACATCGCCGATTTTCTGCTGAGAGAAGAGACAAAGGAGGCGATTTTCAATCGTCTTATCACGTTGAATCTGGCCTTGAAAACGCTGGTCGAGACCTTCGATTTACAGCTTGTCAATGTGGAAAAAGCACCGCTTTCAGCAACGGTTCAACATGCACGGAAAGGACTTTTCAAACGATGACTTTTAGATGTCTGATTCACTTCTTTTTCACTGGAGCAAGTTTATGCCGGTGTATTACAT